>ENA-UOJO01000058-UOJO01000058.1-human-gut-metagenome-genome-assembly--contig:-P57-NODE-58-length-183326-cov-20.043078_pt1 | contig 183326 bp, 161 predicted proteins | sample MGYA00242351_ERZ723898 | MGnify/ENA metagenome assembly ERZ723898 | reverse complement strand
GTCAGCCCGCCATCCTCAATTACGAACTTCACGTTGGAGAAATTCGCGTTCTTGTTCGTGAAGTCGCTTGCATTCACCTGCATCGGGTAGAAGTCCGCTTTCGTGCCGCTTGCGCTTGCCGTGCCGCTGAACGTGAAGTCGTTCACGGTGTACAGCGGGTTGCTGATGCTCTTTACGGTGTAGCCGGTCACAGTCTTCTCTGTGCCGTCGTAGGTGTAGGTCGCGCTGTTTTCCTTGATGGTAACGGTGACTTCATCGGAAACCGGGTTGATGGTCAGCCCGCCATCCTCAATTACGAACTTCACGTTGGAGAAATTCGCGTTCTTGTTCGTGAAGTCGCTTGCATTCACCTGCATCGGGTAGAAGTCCGCTTTCGTGCCGCTTGCGCTTGCCGTGCCGCTGAACGTGAAGTCGTTCACGGTGTACAGCGGGTTGCTGATGCTCTTTACGGTGTAGCCGGTCACAGTCTTCTCTGTGCCGTCGTAGGTGTAGGTCGCGCTGTTTTCCTTGATGGTAACGCTGACTTCGCCCGTAACAGCGGTAATCGTCAGCTTGCCGGGGGTCTTTGTCACAGCATAGTTCCCGGTTACATCGGCATTGCCGTTCATGATCTTTACCGTGCCGCTGAACGCGCCGTTGTACTCGTCTGCGTCCTTGCCCTTCGCGCTGTAGGTAAGGCCTGTATAGGTGTGGCCTTCAAGCAGTCCGTCCTCCGTGATGCCGTTGATCTCCTGCTCGGAACCGGTGTAGGGCTTCGTCGCGCTTTCGCCGGTGAAGGTCACGGGGCGCTGGTTAATCGTGAGCGTACCGGGCACCTTGGTGATGGTATACTGCGCGGTTACATCGATGCCATTGCGCAGAACTTTCACGCTCGTGATGACATTGTTGTCCGCTTTGTTGTCAGCTACGTTGGTTACGCTGCCGGAAACGGTCACATCAAGCGTGTCGCCCGCCTTGAGCGTGCCGGTCAGGTCATAACCGCCGTTCACAAGCGCCGTGCCGTCATAGGTCTTGCTGTCGCTCTTGGCGGTGATGGTGATCGCCGTCTTGGTAACGTAATACAGCTTGATCACGCCGCCGTTCTGAATCGTTCCGGGGATGGTTGCCGGGTCGGAATGCGTGAACACAGCGTTGGTGTAGTTCTTGTGTGCAACGCTCTCTTGTGTGACGGTAAGCGTTGTGGCGGGGTCGAGCACCCAAACTTTTTCCTCAACGGTCATGGTGTCAGCCGTTTGGAGCGCATTATCCAGATAATGCTCCACGGTGTAGGAAAGCGTCTTAGTCTGGGTTTCGTCCTTCAAATAATAAAGGGTGATGATGTTGCTGCTGCTGTTATCCGTGAATTCGGAAGGAAGCTTATCAGCACTTCCATACTTGTACCCTTCAAACGCTTTCTTCTCAACATCCTTCTCCTCAACGGTGACGGACTGACCCTTAGCCACGGTTTCGCTCTTCATTTCAATGGCGCGCAGGGTGGTGGTGCCGTCCCCATTGTCGATCACGTGCTTGACCCAGTAGCGGATCATGGTCTGTTCACCAAGCGCCCTATAATAGAACGTGATGACATTCTCTGATGCATCCGAAGAAAGGGTGATCGTCTGCGGGGTATCCGAAATCAGCACGTAGCCGTTCACATACTTCGCGTTTTCGGTGACGGTGCGGCTGCTGACATTCGGCACAACCTTATCCGGGGACACCTTCGTTGTAGTGCCTTCAAGCAGGTACTGCACGGTGTAGCTGTATGTGCCGATGTACCTGTACTTAAATACGATCTCTTTGTTGTCCGCATCAAGCAGCACGCTCTTACTTTGTGCATCGTTGAGCTCGTAGCCGGCAATTTCCTTGGCCTGTGCGATGACGGTTGTGTTCGGCGTGCCGGTGAAGGACTCAGTTTCCGCAATCTCCGTGCCGTTTGCATCCACATACTTAACGGTATAACCGTAGGTTTGTGTCGTATGCCACTTGGCGTACAGGGTGATATTCTTTGTGACCGGCGTGCTGAAGTCAAAGCGGTTCGTGTATGTTGCATCGGTATACCAACCCTCCAGCGGGTAGCCTTCCGGGTGCGTGACAACAGGCGCGCTGATGGTGCTGCCGTAAGAAATATCCGTCTGTACGGTATGCGTTTGGCCGCCGATCGTTACCTGATACTCAAACGTGGCGGTGAACACCGGTGCAGCCCACTTTGCGTAGACCACGATGTTGTTGGCGGGCATGGTTCCGGAGAACACGATGGTGTCGCCCACGCCGAGTTCGTTATCGTACCAGCCGGCGAATGTGTAGTTCTCTGGGATGCCCTCAGGGCGCGTGGGCGTGCAGCTCACGCCGCTGATATCCGCGCCATACTGCTTCTCAATAGTCTCCTCCTGCTTGCCCTTGTTCATGAACACGATGTTGTAATCGTTGCGGTCATAGTAGAAGGTGACGGAGTAGGTTGTGTTATTTACTTTCGTAAACCTCGAACCGTCCGGCAGGTTGTTCGTATAGGTGAAGCCGGTGATCGCGTAATGATCTTCCTTCGTCGTAGTCCAACTCGTGTTGTCCGACTTGAAACTATCCGTATGGTGAAGGACATACTGTTTTCCACCATACACAGCCGTGCCGGTTTCTCCCTCCAGAACCTCCGTGTAATAATAGAGGTTCATGGTATACCTGCCGTTTTGATTGACATAGTAGAAAGAGGCTCCGTTAAGCGGCATGGTGTCGATGCCGGACTGATACGGGGCAGAACCGCCATTCTCGCCTTTCATCGTACCCCAAATCTTGGAAGTAGCAGACGGCCACTTGCTGCTGATGTTCGCACCATATTTTGCGGTGATGCACAGGCCTGTCATTTCATTCCACGTGCCAGAAAACCAGCCGCTCTCATACTGATAGAACTTCACTTCGTAAACGTTGCGCTTATAGTACACGTTCACAATCGTGGAACCGTCGCCCGCAATGGAGAGCTGGGTGATGGGCTGCGCTGTGAATCCCGTATAGTTCCTGGCAACCGCATTCGTCTCACTGCCGGCAGTGCCCTGCTTCTGTTCACTCGCTTCAAACGAATAGCCGTCGTCATCCGCATTTTCCTGCCAATGGATCACGGTATAGCTGATTTGCTCCGGTTCCCACTTCGCGGTAAGCGCGAGGTTGCCGGTAACGGGCGTGTTGCTGAAGTCAAACGCGGTTTCGCCGTTCAGCCAGCCTGCAAACGTATACCCTGCACGCGTGGGCGCCGCGGGTTCGGCGACCTTCGCGCCGTGCTTCACATCGAAGATGGAGCTCACATAGCTGCCGCCGTTCGCGTCGAACGAAACGGTGTAGGTGTTGCGGGTGTAATACACCGCGATCACCGTACCCTCCGCCGCAACCATAGCGCTCGGCATGGGGCTCGGCGCGGTGCAGCCTTCATAGGACTTTGCAACCGCGGTCACAGTCGTGCCCGTCTGCGCGCTGAAAGTCTCTTCTGCTTCCTTGATGAAGCTGCCGTCGATCTGCTCGACGTAGTGTTGCACCGTATAGCTCGCATCCTTTACGGAATAGGTGACGGTAACGGTAACGCCGCCGGCCGCCATTGTGCCGGAAACGGTTTCCTTGCCCGATTCCACCACGTATCCCTGAATTTCAGGGGAAGCTACGCTATATGGTGCACCAATGGCAAGCACCGCTTCATACGAAGCGCGGAGCTGCTTGCCGCTGCCGTCCACATAATGAATGGTAAGCGTTGCCGTCGCGGTTGCGAACTGCGCCGTTACCTCCGTGTCTGCGACAATGGAAGTGAAGCCCTTGTCCCAGCCGACAAACTCCTGATTGGTTGCGGCTTCGTAGGCCGTGATCGCCGCATCTGCCCCTTCCGGGACTGTGGCATCCGCGTTTTCGGCGACCTCCACCGGGAAGCTGTCCTCTCCTACCTTGAACGTAACGGTGTATTTCGGTGCAGGCTCCTGTGTAGGCTCCGGCGTTTGGTCACCTGCCGGGGCGCCCTCCTCCCGAACGTCGCCCGCCGTCGTTTCACCCGGCGTTTCGCCTTCGGTCACGTCGATGACCGTCGGTTCAGGGTCCCCCTCAGCAAACGCAAGTTTGCCGTCGCTGAGGAACGCGCCGCAAAGCATGACAAGCGCCAACAGCATTGCAAGCGGTTTTTTGAATTGGTTCATACGATTTCTCCTTTCCGTCCTCTTCCATAAGTTCCGTTTCCGCGCATACGGCCCGAAGACCCGCGGTTCCCGTTTTTGTTGATTATGTGCTTTGCACGCCGCGTGCACGCACAGAATCCCCCCTCTTTATTGTTATTATAGCGGCGGAAGATTACATTTCGGTTGCAAAACGCCCTTTTCAGAAAAAAAAGCGGCCAAAATTTTTATAAAAACGGCTCCCAAAAATTGGGAGCCGTAACCCTGTGCAACTTATGCCGACGCATTATTTATTTTTAATATTATTTATTTTTAATAAGGAAGAGTTTTACGCTTACCTCCCGAAAAGCCGGGCAAGCGGTTCCAGAATAGCCGAAAGCGAAGCAATGCTCTCATTCAGGCTTTGAAGATCCACACCCTCCAGCACGGCGAGTGCACGGTACAAATCGGCAAGGCCTGTATCCAGCCCCTCCATGGCCTCCTCCATGCTGGCGCTGCTTTGCGCAACAAGCGCATCCACCCGCTCTGCCATACCCGCAAAGTCCACCGAAGCAAGCTCCCCCACTACGGCATCCACCTGCGCAAGCGCGGCGCTTGCCCGCGGCATGAGCAGAAGCACAAATGCGATCACACCAGCAGCCATGGCCACAAGCGCAATCATTTGAATTTGCGCATACCGCTGACGCGCCTTGCAGCTTTGGCGAATCGCGCTCAGTTCCTCCGCCTGGTTTGTGCTAAGCATTTGTTCCATCCTGTTTTCCCCCTGTCTCTGTTTGCTATTGCATTTTATTTGGCACGCTCACGCTGCAAAGCGGCAGATTGCCATATTTTTGCGAAGCTAAGAACAATCCTCCGGCAGTGGCTCACGCCGCTGCCATAATTGTCCATTGTTCCTTATCCATTGCCAATGATCAATTGCTCATTGGCCCGATCTGTTCCCGCACATGCGCAACAAAAAGCTTCACTGCGCTTGAAAGCTTGGCCTGTTTTGCCGTTGCAATGCCGATATCCCGGTGCTGCTGCAAATCAAATTTTTTCCACACCACATTGTAGCGGTCCATATCCGCAAGAAGCGAGTGCATCACGCTGATGCCAAGCCCGCATTCCACCATGGAAAGAATCATGTGGTCGCTGTTCACCTCGTAACGCACCTTGGGCGGCCGCGCCAGATTGCCAAGGAAGCGCGAAAGCTCGTTGTCCGTATCCTCCTTGAGCTTGATGAAAAGTTCGTCCTGCAGCCTTGCAATCGGGAACACGGGGCTTTGCGCCATGGGGTGTTCCGGCGGGAGCACCGCGATGAGCGTATCGCGGCGCAGGAAGCTGACCTGCAGGTCCGTGACTGTAGGCAGATTCACAAACCCGCAATCCACCTTGCCATGCTGGATCCAATCCTCAATTTCCGAATAGTTCTCGCTGTTCATCAAGGTAAACTCAATGCCGGGATACAGCTTCTGAAAGGAAACCAGCAGCGATGGAATCCACATGTTGGCGACGCTCGTAAACGTGCCGACGCGCACAAGGCCCGTATGCAGGCCATGCAGTTCATTCACCGCGAATTTCAGTTCCTCGCAGTCCGCAACGATGGAACGAATCGCCGGCAGCAGATGCTCCCCAACCGAGCTGAGCGCAATGCCCGCGCGGCTGCGGTGCAGCAGCTCCATCCCCCATTCCTTTTCCAAATCCAGGATCATGCGGCTTACGGCAGATTGCGTGTACCCCATCTGCTCCGCCGCAAGGCTGATGCTTCCGAGCTCCACGGTTTTAAGAAACGCAACATATTTCTGAAGGCTCATTCCACCCTCCTTGCATTCCGTTTATTCATGTATAATATAAAAAACATTCGTTTGAGTAATGTTTTTTTGCATTATACAATAAAATAAACAGTTATGCAATGTCGGATTTTTCATTGAAAACAGCAAACAAAAAAGCGGAGGAAGCAGTATGGAAAATATCAAGGTTGCAATTTGGGGATTCGGCGCTATGGGCAGCGGCGTCGCGAAGGTGTTGCTGCGCAAAAAGGGCGTGGACATCACGGGCGTGTGCGACATTCACCCCGCACGCGTAGGGAAAAGCATCTTTGAAGTGCTTGGCGTAGAGCGCGGCGAACGGGCGGACGTGCTCGTTTCACCGGACATTGAGGCGGTCGTTTCAAAGGAAAAGTGCGACGTCTGCATCATCGCAACGGATTCCTTTACCGCAAAGGTGTTCCCGAAGATCAAGCTCGTTGTGGAAAAGGGCGTGAACGTCATCACCTCCGCGGAGGAAATGAGCTACCCGAAGGCTCAACAGCCTGAGCTTGCCGCAGAAATGGATCGCCTTGCAAAGGCGAACGGCGTTTCCATCCTGGGTACGGGCATCAACCCCGGCCTGATGATGGACCTGCTTGCCATCTGCCTCACAGGCTGCATGACGGATGTCGAATCCGTGCAGTGCCGCCGCGTAAACAGCCTCTCTCCCTTCGGCCCGGCCGTGATGGAGGAGCAGGGCGTTGGCCTTACGGTGGAAGCGTTTGAGCGGGGCGTTGCGGACGGCACGCTTGCGGGCCATGTTGGCTTTGCGGAATCCGTCGGCATGATCGCGGAGGCGCTCGGCTGGAAGGTTGACAAGTTCGAGCAGCAGATGAAGCCCATCGTTACGAGCGTGGACCGCAAGTCCCCATACGGCTTTGCCAAGGCGGGCGATGTGGCCGGCGTGAACATGACCGGCCAGGGCTATGTGGACGGCGCTGCAAAGATCGACATGATCCATCCGCAGCAGATCGAGCCCGAACTGGAAGGCACCCACACCGGCGACTATATCGTACTGAAGGGCAGCCCGGCGGTCAGTATGGCCATCAACCCGGAAGTGGACGGCGGCATCGGCACCATCGCGATGATCGTGAACATGATCCCGCATGTCATCAACGCGCGCCCCGGCCTCAAGACGATGCTCGACCTGCCCGTGCCGCGCGCCATCATGGGCGACTTCAGGGATTATATCGAGAAGTAAATTACGGTCGCCAACGGACGATCGATTGCTTGAAGGAAAGGAACTGCTATGGCAAAGAAAAACGACTGGGTCCGCATTCACAGGAATGTGCTCGAGCCCGAGCAGCGGACCGGCAAGTTGCCGGAGGACACCAAAAAGGTGCCGCTTGAAATGTGGGTGAAGGGCAGGCTCCAGAACGAGACTGCCGAGCTTGGCGACGAGGTGACCGTGATCACCTCCGTGGGCCGTACCGAGCATGGGACGCTCATTGAGGTGAACCCCTGCTATGCGCTCAATTACGGCGCGTTCGTCCCGGAGATCCTCACGATGGAAGAATCCCTGCGCAAAGCGCTGTTCGGAGGTGAAGAAGCATGATAAACGGCATGATCGTAGACAAGAGCTACCAGGCTGTCACCGGCCGCAAGGGCGAGATCATCGAAAAGGCCATGGGTATCGATTACAGCCAGTATGAATCCGGCTCCATCGCCTTCGATTATGAAGCGCTGATGAACGGCACCGGCTATTCGCTTGAGGACCACATCCGCATCCAGCGGGAATTCAATGTGGGCAACACCCCGATCTTCGAACTGCACAACCTGACGGCGCTTGCCCGCAAATATGCAAAGCCCGGCAAGGGCGCGCGCATCTTTGTGAAGGATGAAGCCTCGAACCCGGCGGGCAGCTTCAAGGAGCGCCGCGCGGCCACGAGCGTCTACCATGCAAAGAAGATGGGCTACAAGGGCGTCATCGCCGCGACGAGCGGCAACTACGGCGCGGCCGTGGCTTCCCAGGCGGCGATGCAGGGGCTCAAGTGCATCATCGTGCAGGAATGCTATGACTCCAAGCAGAGCGGCCAGCCGGAGATCATCGAAAAGGCGCGCAAGTGCGAAGCGCTCGGCGCGGAAGTGCTCCAGCTTTCCGTCGGCCCGGAGCTGTTCTATGAAGTGCTCATGATGCTTGAAGAGACCGGCTATTTCAACGCCTCGCTCTATTCCGCCTTCGGCGTGGGCGGCGTGGAAACGCTCGGTTGGGAGCTTGGGCATCAGTTCAAGGAGCGCTATGGCCGCAACCCGGATGTGGTCGTCTGCGCAAACGCGGGCGGCGGCAACCTGACCGGCACCGCGCGCGGCCTCAGGAAGGCCGGGTGCAACGCACAGGTTGTCGCGGCGTCCGTTGACCTCAAGGGCCTCAGCATGGCAAGCGACGCGCAGTTTAACCGCAAGTCCTTCACCACCGCGCACACCGGCTTCGGCATGCCGTATGCAATCGATCCCGACCACAGCGATGTGCCGCGCAGCGCAGCGCGCCCCATCCGCTACATGGATCGCTACGTTACCGTAAAGCAGGGCGAAGTGTTCTACATCACCGAGGCGCTCGCCACGCTTGAGGGCATGGAAAAGGGCCCCGCAGGCAACACGAGCCTTGCCGCGACATTCGCCCTCGCGCAGGAGCTGGATGAGGATCAGATCATCGTTGCGCAGGAAACGGAATACACCGGCGCGGGCAAGCACATTCAGCCGCAGCTGGCGTTTGCGCGGCAGAACGGCATCGAACTGCTCTTCGGCGATCCGGAAACGGAAGTGCCCGGCACGAACATCGTGTTCCCGGCCGATCCTTCCCTGCTTAAGGCGCGCGATGTGGATATCGACCATATGCGCACGTCCCTCATCCGCCGCCAGATTTCCCGTGCCAAGGGCCCGCTGACCGAAGCGGATATCGCCTATTTGATGGAGGAAACGAATTCTTCCCGCGCGTTTGTTGAAAACGTGCTTAAGAACCTGTAAGGCTTGATTTGCGGGGGCGGGGCAATCTCCCGGCATCGCTCCGGATTTGCCCTTGCCCCGCAAAGACACGGCATCCCCCCGGCACGGCTCACGCCATGCCGCCCCTGACAGCAAACAAACGAACACAGAACAATCAGGAGGAACCAACATGAAACGGGCAGACGATTATCAGGAAAGGCGCGCGCACCTTGCAGCCCTTTCCGACGCCGAGCTTGAGCAGCGCTTCTGGGCGCTCGCCGAGCAGATCACCGAACCGCTCCTCAAGATGGGCTATGAATATACCTCGCCCTCCATCGAGCGCAGCGTGCTCCTTCGCATGGGCTTTTCGTCCCTCGAAGCGAAGCACATCGTGGACGGCTGCATGGAGCGCAGCCTCATTGCCCACGGCGCAGGCAACGTGGTTTACCGCCTTGCCAAAGCCGAGAACATGGATGTGCGCGCCGCAGGCCTTGCGCTTTGCGAAGACCGGCTTTGGGATGAAGCCGCCGCGCAGTTTTAACGGAGGTGCGACATGAGCGATTATAAACTTGACCCGAACAAGAACATCGACGTATCCGAAATCTTAAAGGATCTTGAAAATTACCGTCCCCGCAGGCGCGGCTGGACCTGGCGCGAGCCTGCCCCTGGCCTCAAAATGGGCCCGTTTGTGTATCAGGACTGCTCCAAGCCTTTGAAGGATTCCGTCCCACTGCCGCCGGCGCATTATTTTGACGACATTGACCCGCAGCCGATGCCCGTCATCACAACGGAGATCGCCTCCGGCCGCTTTGAGGACGACATCCGCCGCATGCGCATGGGCGCGCACCACGGCGCGGATCACATCATGGTCATCCGCACCGCCGGCCAAAGCCATTTTGACGGCCTCATCGAAGGCACCCCGCAGGGCATGGGCGGCGTGCCGATCACGCGCAAGCAGGTTCGTGCGCAGCGCAAGGCGCTCGACATGATCGAGGATGAAGTCGGCCGCCCCATCAATTACCACAGCTATGTTTCCGGCGTTGCCGGCCCGGATATCGCCGTGATGTTCGCCGAAGAAGGCGTGAACGGCGTGCATCAGGACCCGCAGTATAACGTCATTTACCGCAACATCAACATGGCGCGCTCCTTCGTGGACGCGTGCGAATCCAAGCGCCTCATCGCCTGGGCGGGCATGGCGCAGATCGACGGCGCGCACAACGCCAACGCCACCGCGCGCGAGGCTTGGAAGGTCATGCCGGAGTTGATGGTGCAGCACGGCATCAACGCCATTTTCTCCGCAAAGGTCGGCATCGATAAGAAAAACATCTGCCTTTCCACCGTGCCGCCCACGGCAACGCCTGCCCCCTGCGTCCACATGGACCTTCCGTATGCCGTGGCGCTGCGCGATCTCTTCCACGAGTACCGCATGCGCGCGCAGATGAATACCAAGTACATCGAATCCTCCACCCGTGAGGCGACGGTGACCCATGTGCTCAACATGCTCATCTCCAAGCTCACGAGCGCGGACATTCAATCCACCATCACGCCTGACGAAGGCCGCAACGTGCCCTGGCACATCTATAACATCGAGGCGTGCGACACCGCGAAGCAGGCGCTTGTCGGCATGGACGGCCTCATGGACATGGTGGAGCTCAAGAAGGACGGCTACCTGCGCGACAAGGCGCGCGAGCTCAAGGAGCGCGCCATCCTCTTCATGGAGGAGATGGTCGAACAGGGCGGTTACTTCGCGGCGGTTGAGGCCGGCATGTTCGTAGACAGCGGCATTTACCCCGAGCGCAACGGCGACGGCATCGCGCGCAAGCTTGCGGGCGGCATCGGCGCAGGCACCATCGTGAAGCGCGAAGCGGATTACATGGCTCCCGTCACCGCGCATTACGGCTACAACAACATCGCCCAGTACGGCGCGACGAATCCTTCCGACCTCATCGGCGGCTGCACGCTGGAATGCCCGGAAAAGATCGTTTACATCGACGAGCTGGACGAGGAGGACAACTGCAACATGCGCATGGCCGAGGTGAAGGAATTCGCCCAGCCCGGCGCAAAGATGATCCGCCCCGAAATGGAATGGCTTGCGGACGGCACCGTGATGCTCACGATGTTCTTCCCCGCAGAAAAGCATATTGCGGAAGCTGCGGCGCTTGAATGCGCAAAGCGCATGAACCTTACGGATTGCGAAGTTATTTCCAAGGAAATCATGCACGGCGCCGAGGGCACGCGCATCGAGCTTAAGGGCAAGGTTCCCTTCGCCATCGAGATCGACAAGCTCGTGATCCCCGAAGAGCCGGACGTGATGAGCGACGATGAGATTCGCGCGGACATCGAGCGTAGGCCAATGCGCGTCGTGTGCGGCACGGTGGGCGAAGATGAGCACTCCGTAGGCCTCCGCGAGATCATCGACATCAAGCACGGCGGCATCGAAAAATACGGCATCGAGGTACATTATCTCGGCACTTCCGTCCCACCGGAGAAGCTCGTGAACGCGGCGATCGAGCTCAACGCGGATGCGATGCTCGCCTCCACCATCATCAGCCACGATGACATCCACTATAAGAACATCGCCAAGATCAACCGCATCGCCACCGAAATGGGTGTGCGCGACAAGCTGATCTTCGTTGCGGGCGGCACGCAGGTTGCTTCCGCACAAGCGCGCGCCAACGGCGCGGACGAGGGCTTCGGCCGCGGCAGCCGTGGCCACCACGTAGCCACCTTCCTTGTGAAGCGCCGCCGTGAGCTGGAATCCGAAGGGAAGATCTGATATCTGTTCGGCTCCGCCCTGCCCCGGATCTCGTTTCCCTTTCCGCGGCAGGGCGGAAACTTGACAATTTACAATGTACAATTGATACTTGTTGCAGGAGCGCGGTTGGCAATCCCCCGTAAAGGCTGTGCTGATATGGCAATCCCCTGTCAGCGGCTTCGCCGCTGCCACCCCTTTTTTGAAAGGGGGCTTTTGGGGGATGCTGTAACCAAAAGGCTCCTTTGGCAAAGGAGCTGTCGCCGCAGGCGACTGAGGATTGTTCCCGCCAAAGCGGATCATTGTCCATTGTAAGTTGCCAATTTCCAATTATTGACCGATCCGGAGGAGATACACCGCATGTTCATTGACGTTCTTGTGGCCGAAATCGGCTCCACCACCACGCTGGTCAACGCGTTTTCCGGCATTTGTGGGGATGCGCCGCGCTTTATCGCGCAGGGGCAGGCCCCAACGAGCGTGCTGGAAGGGGACGTCCGCGCCGGCCTCCGCGGCGCAATCGCCGATATGCAGGCAAAGCAGGGCTGGGATTCCCTTGAATACGGCGAGATGTTCGCCACAAGCTCTGCGGCGGGCGGGCTGCGCATGTGCGTGTGCGGCCTTGTTTACGACATGACCGTCAAGGCCGCAGAGGCCGCGGCGCTCGGCGCGGGAGCAATTGTAAAGCTTGCAACGGCAGGCAAGCTTTCCGAATTTGACCTGATGGATTTGCAGGAGGCAAAGCCCAACCTCATTCTCCTTGCGGGCGGTACGGATTACGGCGAACGGGAAACCGCGCTTTTCAATGCGGAGCGCATTGCGGAGTCCGGCCTTCGCGTGCCCGTCATCTATGCGGGCAACGTGCAGAATCAAACGCACGTCAAATCCATTTTTGACCGCGCGGGCCTGCCCTGCACGGTTACAGAAAATGTGTACCCGAAGCTTGACCTTCTCAACATCGAGCCCGCGCGGCGCATTATCCACAAGGTGTTCGAGGAGCATATCGTCAAAGCGCCCGGCATGGAACACATCCGCGACATGGTGACCGGCGCGATCATGCCCACCCCCGGCGCGGTGATGGAAGCTTCTCAACTGCTTTACGGCGCAATTGGAGACCTCGTGGTCGTGGACATAGGCGGCGCAACGACGGATGTGCATTCCGTCACGAACGGCTCGGATGAAATCGCTTCCATCCAGACGCGCCCCGAACCCTTCGCAAAACGCACCGTGGAGGGGGACCTCGGCCTTTATGTCAACGCGAAAAACCTTGTTGCCATGCTTGGTGAAGAAGCGCTTTCCCGCGAGCTTTCGCTGGATGTTCCCGCCGTTATGAAGCATTACAAGCCCATCCCGGATACCGAGGAGCAGTTCCGCCTTACGGAGCGCCTTTGCCGGGAGGCGGGCGTCCGGGCGCTGACGCGCCATGCGGGCGCGCTGCGCTATATCTACACCCCCTCCGGCCGAAAGACGGTGGCCGAAGGCAAGGATTTGACGCAGGTGAAATACATCGTCGGCACAGGCGGCGCGCTGACGCGGCTGCCACACCGGGAGGCGCTGCTTCGCGCCCTTGCGGACTGCAACACCGCAAAAATGATGCTTTACCCGAGGGAAGGCGAGCTTTCGCTGCTGTTTGACGATGATTACATCATGGCTTCGCTCGGCGTGCTCTCCAAGCGCTACCCGGAGGCCGCGCTGCGCCTGATGAAACATTCCCTTGGCATCTAAGGCGGTGCGCGGGCTGCTGTCTTTTCCGCAGCTCCCGCACCCGGTTCCGGGATTCGCCCGGAGTGTCAAATTTTCCCAAACACAGAATTGCCAAACTACATCCGGAGGGGTATCATGTATCCAAGGATTATTGCCGATTTGGACCGCCTGCGCGAGAACATGGAGCGCATGGCCGCGCTCTGCCATGCACACGGGCTCACCGCAGCGCTCGTAAGCAAATGCGTGTGCGCGGATGCACGGATTGCCGGCTTGATGGCGGAAGCGGGCGCGGATTTCCTTGCGGATTCCCGCGTACAGAACCTTGCGCGGCTGCCCGGTAGCAAGCCGCGCTATCTGCTGCGTGTCGCCCAGCCCTCCGAGGTGGATGACGTTGTGCGCTGCGCGGAGGTGAGCCAGCAAAGCGAACCCTGCACCGTGCGCCTGCTTGGAGAAGCGGCGGCCCGGCAGGGAAAGCGGCACAAGGTTGTGATCATGATCGACATGGGCGACCTGCGCGAGGGCGTTTTCTTCCGCGACACGGACGCAATCCACGCGCTGGCCGAATCCGTCATCGCCTGCCCGGCGCTCGAGCTTTACGGCGTGGGCGTGAACATGACCTGCTTCGGCGGCGTTCTTCCAAGCCAGGAGAACCTTTTCGGCCTTGTACAAATTGCGCGGAGCCTGCGAAAGCGCTATGGCCTCCCCATCCCGTTTGTATCCGGCGGAAATTCCAGCGCGCTTACCATGCTGCGCGCGGGCGCCATCCCGGAGGGAATCACAAACCTGCGCATCGGCGAAGGATACCTTCTCGGCAACGACACGGGCGCGCTCGTGCCCATGGAAGGATATCACACGGACTGCTTCACGCTGGAAGCGCAGCTTGTGGAAGTGAAGCGCAAGCCCTCCCGGCCTATCGGAGATTGCGGCGCGAACGCGTTCGGCGAAAAGGTGGAATTCCCGGACCGCGGCGAAATGCGGCGCGGCATCTGCGCCATTGGCCGGCAGGATGTGGTGCCCGGCGGCCTGACACCCCATGACAGCCGTGTTGAGATTCTCGGCGCAAGCTCGGATCATCTCATCGTAAACCTGACCGGCGCGCCGGATTACAAGGTAGGCGATGTGCTTTCCTTCAATCTGGATTATGGCGCGCTGCTGCGCGCCTACACCAGCGAATACGTTACAAAAGCGTACCGGACAGCTGCCCCGTTCATCGGCTGAGGCTGTTTTCTGAATCTCTCAATCAAACTATAACGTAAAGGAGACTGACTATGCCCGTAAATCTGAAAGGACGTTCCCTGTTGACCCTGAAGGACTTTGCCCCCGCTGAGATCCGTTACATGCTGGATCTCGCGCACGACCTCAAAGCAAAGAAGCGCGCAGGCATTAAAAACAACCTGCTTGAAGGCAAAAACATCGTGCTGCTCTTTGAAAAAACTTCCACCCGCACGCGCTGCGCATTTGAAGTCGCCGCATTCGATGAAGGCGCAAACGTCACCTTCCTTTCCAACAGCCAGATGGGCAAAAAGGAATCCCTGGAAGATACCGCGAAGGTGCTCGGCCGTTTCTATGACGGCATTGAATACCGCGGCTTCAAGCAGCATGACGTTGAAATGCTTGCAAAGCACAGCGGCGTTCCGGTGTGGAACGGCCTGACCGACCTGTACCACCCAACGCAGATCCTTGCGGACTTCCTGACCATTGAGGAGCATGTGCACAAGCCGCTCAATAAGTGCAAGCTCGTTTACGTGGGCGACGCGCGCAACAACATGGGCAACTCCCTGATGATCGGCGCGGCGAAGATGGGCATGTCCTTCATGGGCATTGCGCCGAAGAGCCTGTTCCCGGACGAGCGGCTCGTTGCCGAAATGCGCGAGGTTGCCAAGGAAACCGGCGCAACCATCGAATTCTCCGAAGACATCGCAGACGTCAAGGATGCGGACGCCATCTACACCGACGTTTGGGTTTCCATGGGTGAGGAAGCGCAGTTTGCAGAGCGCATCAAGCTCCTGACCCCCTACCGCGTAACGATGGACATGATGAAGGCCACCGGCAACCCGGATTGCATTTTCCTGCATTGCCTGCCTTCGTTCCATGACCTTGAAACGAGCGTTGGCCGTGAAATCTATGAAAAGTTCGGCATTACCGAAATGGAAGTTACCGACGAGGTATTCCGTTGCCCGCAGTCCAAGGTGTTTGACGAAGCGGAGAACCGCATGCATACCATCAAGGCCGTGATGGTCGCCACCATCGGCAGACAATAAGCACAGGCTTTCAACAGACCGCAAACAGGGAAAGGGCGCACTCCGTGCGCCCTTTCCCTGTTTGCAGCCATCGGCGTTGTGCGCGCTGCCCTCAATTCGCAATGGCCGCGGCAATACGGCAATCCCCCGTCAGCACCTTCGGTACTGCTAAATCCGCACCATAAAAATAAAATTCTACCATGGTGCAAGTTTGACACCAGAATATTGTTGGGGCGTGTTTAACCCAAACCAGGTATAGAAAAAGGTCGAGCATCATCTACAGCTACCCGACCTTTTAAATGATTTACAAACACCCAACCAAGCCGGACGTTGCCTTTCCGGGGTTATTCAAATGTGCTTATAACAACGGCGGTGCGGTCGTCCATGTGGCCTTCGGGCCTTAGATAGGCCATGGCCCGAGAAAGGAAGGCGTCGGCATCCATGGCGGCGACGGCTTCGGCTGGCAATGACGCAAGGAATGGGTCGACCCCGTCCGTACATAAAAAAACCTTGTCCCCAACGGATAACGGCAACTCGCCCACCCGCAGGAATTCCGCGGAGGAAGGCCTGCCGTTCCACACGCCGTAACCACAGGGGTGAGAGGGATTGTTGCATATCACCGTGCGTATCTCATCGGATGTAAACTCCTTACGGTGGCAATGCACCTCTGCGGTTTGAGGCTCCGTAAAATATGACATTGTTCCGTTTGAAATCAGTATGCCGTTAGAATCGCCTATATATGCGTAATACAGCTTGTTTTCGGAAAAAAGCGTAAGTACACCCACCGCTCCCGGAAGGAAGGGGGAGGAAAAACCTTCGTTGGCGAGAGCAACGGCTTCGTTCCCCGCATATGCTGCCGCCTTAAGGCGAGCTATTGGCGAAGCGTCGCTTTTGTTCAAAAGTACGGCCTGCGCCGCGTCGGCAAAGGCATTGCAAGCGCGGCAGGCGGGGCTGGGATTAGGGTATATGCCGTTTTCCCTATCGCGGGTTACGCCATCAAGTATCATGGCGAAACCGGACGCCTCGTCAAAGAAAAAATAATCCTCATCGGGCTTATCCGCATAGCAGGTATTTTTTGCGGTGGCACCTTTCATAATAAAACGCATAGACAAGCTCCTTTGTTGTATATGTATTTTACCTCGCGGGCAGGGATTTATATGAATATATTTTAATCCCACGCTGTTGGTATAGCAAGATTTATTGATGAATCTCAGCGGAATTGGGTATACGAAAGCGGCTTTATAATTCATATATTGACAAGATGGCTTTTATGTGCTTAAATATAATATATCATTTGAATATTCTTACACTTGCTATATGATATATACGCATGAATATACATATATTACCGAACAGAACCAAACCGTGCACATGAAAAACGAAAAACTAGATGGAGGAAGCGTCAGTGAGTCATCCTCGACATATATCATTTATGTTGAACAAGTTGAAACAGTCATGGCTTAAAATAGCGTTTCTTTGTGTGTTGGGCGTTATGCTTTCCTGCTTCATTGGAAGGGGAAGGGAACAAACATTTTTTGTGCGGATCATAAATGCTGTTTTTTCCGCAGGAATGACATTATTGTTTGTCGGCATAGCGCATCAGCTGACAAATATGCATATGTTTACAAGCCTTACATACGGTGTGAAGCTGCTTAAAATGATTTTTCGCAACAACCATGAATCGGCAGACAGCCTGAAGGATGACTATATTGAATACCGCAACAGTCGCAAACATCATGATGATGTATCCTTATATATGCTGTGTGCGGCAACACTTATTGCGATATCCGTGCTGCTTTCGCTCTTTACGCTTTAGAACGGCTCGGACTTACGTCAAAGCAAACTCGATTTCACGTTTGAAGCCCTTCTGGACTTCAATAAAATAAAAAAGGAGAGAAAACCGACATGAAGAAAATCGTTGCACTGCTTTTGGCCATGATGTTCGTAATTGGCGTGCTGGCTGCGTGCAGTCCCTCCGCTCCTACGCAAACTACGCAAGATCCTACTCCGACCGAAGACCCCGGCACCGGCGCACCTGCGGAAACCACCGCTCCTGCAACAGAGCCTGTGGAAGAAGCCAAGAAGGTTTATTATTCCGTGCTCAGCTCTGATCATTCCAGCCTCAACTTTCTTGACAATGTTGACAGCCCCGTTGCCAACGTTGCCACCTATTGCATGAGCTACCTGTATCGTCAGTATCCCAATGAAGAGGGCAACGGCTATATCTGGATTTGCGACATCGCCGCCGAAGAACCCATCCAGGTTGACGATTACAACTGGCAGATCAAGATTCGCGAGGACGCAAAGTGGAACAACGGCGATCCCATCAATGCGGACACCTTTATGTTCACCTTCAAACAGCAGCTTGACCCCGTGATGATGCCCCGTATGAGCACCTTCCTGTCCAGCAACGCCATCACCATCGTGAATGCCGAACAGTATTCCATGCAGAATTCAGAGGGCGGCATACCCACCGATTGGGAGGATGTCGGCATCAAGAAGGTTGACGATTACACCATTCAGATCACCACCGTTGATGTGAACACCGCCGATCAGGTTATGAACCACTTTTACAACAGGAACAACGTGCCCTGCTATGAGCCCCTGTGGAACGAGTGCCTCAGCTCCGATGGCTTGACCACCTCCTACGGTTCCGACCTTGACCATTTCATGGGCTGCGGTCCTTACATCTTTACCAATTGGACCTATGACTCCGTGCAGACTTATGTCAAGAACCCCGACCATTGGTTGGCTGAGTACTTCAACTATGACGAAGTGCAGTATCGCGTAGTTCCCGAACAGAATGCCCGCGTTGAGCTTTGGGAGCAGGGCCAGCTGGATATATTCGCGCCCAATGCCGATACCCTTGAAACCTACATCGACGATCCCCGCCTTGTGGAATACGGCTCCAACAGCGTGTTCCATCTGGACATCAACTGCAAGAACCCCAACAACCCCATCTCCGGCAGCGACAACTACCGCAAGGCCATTTACCATGCCCTTGACCGTGAGACCATCGCCAAGAACCTGTTCGGCCACATGGAGCCCGCCGGTTGGTATGTAAGTGCCCAGGCCGGTATCCTCAGCGAGGGTGCCCGCATCTACCGTGAGTCCGAATACGGCAAGGCCGTGGAAGAGCTTGTTGCCTCCTGGAGCGCAGAAGGCCACACCACCGGCTACAACCCCGAGCTTGCTCTTGAATACCTGAACAAGGCCTATGCGGAGTGCAACGTTCCCGCTGACACCGTGATCAACATCATCATCGCTTATGATCCCAGCGAGACCCATTGGAACAAGACCGCTCAGTTCCTTCAGGAAGAGCTCCCCAAGATTTTTGAAAACCGCGTAACCGTGGAAATCAAGAATTACAGCGGCATTTCAACCACTGAGTACAAGAAGCAGGGCGATGATGGCTGGGATCTTTCCCCAAACGATTGGGCCCGTTCCGTTGCGCGTAACTATCCTTACGAGGGCTTCTACTACTTCACCAGCGGTTACTCCGGAGCGCCCAACAACTACTTCAACGACGAGTTTGACGCCCAGTTTGCACATTGCCGCGAGATCCAGAACGGCGATTATGAGACCCTGCTGCAGGAAACGCAGAAGCTTGAGGAGATCTACCTTGAGCATGTGGTGCAGTGCCCCGTTGTACAGGATGTTGTGTACGAGCTCCATTCCGACCGTTTGGTTCTGCCCGTTTACACCTACATTCCCGGCTTCGGTTGGGGCGAACCTTATGGCGACATCGTTGCCGAATAAGAGCCTCGACAGCCGAACATTAACTTAACACACAACTTTCGGGGGCATGCTACCTAACGTGGCGGCATGCCTCCGATTCGGGTAAGAACGAAAGCTTTATCCGGGAAAGTCCCATGCAGTTAGGAGAATCCTATGTTTAAATACATTTTGTCCCGCATCGCTGCAATGCTCATCACGCTTTTCCTTATCATGTCGCTTTCCTTTATCGTGGTGCGCCTTATGCCGATGTCACTTTTTGAAAACCCGGAGGTGCCGCTTGAAATCCAGGAACAGCTGGAGAACAAGTTTCATCTCAACGATCCGCTGCCGGTTCAGTATTATTACTTTATTACGGATATCGTTACCGATCTTGATTTCGGTATTTCCGTAAAACTTCGTCCCGGCTTGCCGGTATTCGGTATCTTGATCGAACGCCTTCCGCCCACCATTTTGGTCAATTTCCTGTCCCTTTTCATATCCATACCCTTGGGACTTATTGCCGGAACGGCAGCCGCGCTTAAGCGCAACACGTGGGTGGACCATGTGATATCCTTCTTCGTGGTAATCTTCATATCCGTGCCGTCGTTTGTGTTTGCATCGGCCCTTCAGTATTTCCTCGCTTTCAAGCTGGGGTGGTTCCCGACGCTTTATGACACGAACGCCGCCACGCTGCTGGAAAAGTTCCGTTCCTTGGTATTGCCCATTATTGCGCTGGCTCTCGGCCCTATAGCTACCATCGCAAGATATCTGCGCGGCGAGCTGATAGAAAATATTTCCTCGGAATACTTGCTGCTGGCGCGCACAAAGGGCTTGACCAAGGTTCAATCCATCGTGCGCCATGCCTTCCGCAATTCGCTTATTCCCATTTCCAATACCCTGATCGCTATGATAACGGGTATAATGGGCGGTTCTCTTGTTATAGAAAACATCTTCGCAATACCCGGACAAGGCGGTTTGACGGTAAAATCCATCATGGCCGGCGACCATTTCCTCACTGTTGCATGCCTGATATTCTACTCGGTAACGTCATTGGTCACCATCCTGCTGGTGGATCTGTCCTACGGCCTGATCGACCCCCGTGTGCGCGTGGGAGGTAAGAAATCATGATTTATGACAGAAACAATCTGCCGGAAGATCTTAAAAATTTGCCGGCATCCGCCTTTGAGTCTCTGCATCAGGAGGATATAAAGGACGAAAAATTCAAGACGAAACCCGTCGGCTTCTTCAAGGATGCAATGATCAGGCTCAGCAAGAGCAAAATATCCATGCTTTCCGGCGCAATAATACTGTTGATCGTGCTGCTGGCTATAATAGTGCCTAACATCACAGGATATTCCTATACGGAGCAGAATGTAGAACAGCAAAATCTGCCCCCAAAAATACCAGGGCTTGAAAAGCTTGGTATATTTGACGGATCCCGTGTGCTTACGGATCGCCGCAAGGACAAGCTTGACGACACCGACAGGTATCCAGAGGGCTGCATAATTGAGGTGACCAACGAGCGTGTTGTTAAAAACGTTACCATGTGTGACGTAAAGGTTGATTATTATAAATACTGCGGCGTTGAAGAAGGCGAATACCATTGGCTTGGCACGGACTATCTGGGCCGGGATCAACTGACAAGGCTTTTCCGCGGTGCGCGCATATCGCTGATAATCGCCGCTGTAACCGTTGTGGTAAACGTTGTGATAGGCGTTATATACGGCGCGATCTCCGGCTATTGCGGAGGCAAGGTGGATATATTCTTGACACACTTGGCAGAGGTTTTGGACGGCATGCCCTATGTGGTCGTAACGATTCTGTTCATGCTGGTGTTCGGCGCCGGTATGTTCTCAATAATCCTTGCAATGACGGTCACGGGTTGGATCGGCACATCACGCCTTATCCGCGCCCAGTTCTATCGCTTCAAGGGCCGTGAATATGTGCTGGCTGCCCGCACCTTGGGCGTGCCCGACAGGACGCTGATTTTCCGCCACATTTTGCCCAACTGCGTAGGCCCCCTGATCACCCGTGCGATGATCGCCGTTCCGGGCGCCATTTTCTCGGAATCGTTCTTGGCCTATATCGGCTTGGGCATAGCGCCTCCGGAGCCTTCCATAGGTATTCTGCTTTCCAACGGACAGAGCGTGCTGCTGCAGTATCCGTATCAGGTAATATTCCCGGCCATCCTGATCTCGGCGCTGATGGTTGCATTCAACCTGTTCTCCAACGGCCTCAGGGATGCCCTTGATCCGACAAAACGCGGAGAGGAATAAAGCCATGGGTAGTGAATATATGAACAACGAAGTAATTCTCAGCGTGAAGGACCTTCGCATCAATTTCCGTGCTTACGGCGGATTGGTTCAGGCTGTGCGCGGCATAGATTTTGACCTTCACAGGGGCGAAACGCTGGCAATCGTCGGCGAATCCGGCTCCGGCAAATCCGTCAGTATCAAAGCCATCATGGGAATTCTAGCAAACAACGCCATAATAGAATCCGGTGAGATTCTTTATGACGGAATGGATCTTACCAAGGTGCATGAGGATGATTTCCACCGTATCCGCGGCAAGAGGATAGGCCTCATCTTCCAGGATCCGCTGTCCGCGTTGAACCCTATAATGAAGATAGGCAACCAGATAACCGAGGTGCTTCGTCTTAACGACAAGATGAACAAGCAGGATGCCCGTGCAAAGGCACTTGAGCTTATGAATGCTGTGGGTATTCCCGATGCGGAGCGCCGCTTTGAGCAGTATCCGTTCCAGTTTTCCGGCGGTATGCGCCAGCGTATAGTTATAGCCATTGCGCTTGCCGGCAATCCGGAGATATTGATTTGTGACGAGCCTACCACCGCGTTGGACGTTACCGTCCAGGCAAAGATATTGGAGCTTATAAACCAAATCAAGAAGGAACGAAACCTGTCCGTTATCTTCATCACCCATGATTTGGGTGTTGTGGCCAATATGGCAGACCGTGTAAATGTTATGTATGCAGGCAAGATAGTGGAAACGGGCACCAGCGAAGAGATATTCTTCGAGCCTGCCCATCCGTATACCTGGGCGTTGCTCTGCTCCATGCCGGATCTTCACACCAAGGAACGCCTTTTGGCAATTCCGGGCACGCCTCCCAACATGATATTCCCGCCCAAAGGCGACGCGTTTGCTCCCAGAAATCAGTTCGCAATGCGAATCGATTACGAGCAGGAACCGCCTATGTTTAAGATCAGCGATACACACGCGGCGGCAACCTGGCTGCTGCATCCCCAGGCCGAAGCGAACGGCATAAAGATGCCCGAAGCACTTAAGGCTAGGATAGACAGAATGAAAGGGAGTGAAGTGCAAAATGGCTGAATCCGAATATATCCTTGAAGTAAAGAACCTTTGTCAGCACTTCAGCTCCGGCCGCGGCAAAAAGAAGATGGTGGTCAAGGCTGTTGACGACGTAAGCTTTGCCGTGCGCAGGGCAGAGACCTTTGGCCTGGTGGGCGAATCCGGCTGCGGAAAAACCACCACAGGCCGCACGATAATTCGTCTATATGATCCTACAGACGGCGAGGTGCTTTTTGATGGCAGGAATATCTCTGGCAAAATGACCAGAGATCTGCGGAACTATCTTACCTCAAATATCGCCATGATATTCCAGGATCCTATAGAATCCCTTAACCCGAAGATGACCATAGAGGAAATTGTAGGCGAAGGCCTTAAGATCCGCGGGCAGAAAGACCGTGCGGAAGTTCGCCGTCAGGTGGTTGAGATGTTGGAAAAGGTTGGTCTGGTGGAAGAACACGCCACCCGCTATCCGCACGAATTCTCGGGCGGTCAGCGCCAGCGCATCGGCATAGCCCGCGCGATCATCACCAAACCCAAGATGGTAATTGCAGACGAGCCTGTATCCGCGCTGGATGTTTCCGTGCAGGCGCAGGTCATCAATCTGCTCAACGACCTTAAGGAGGAGATGGGGCTTACCATCCTTTTCATAGCCCATAACCTTTCCGTGGTCAAGTATTTCTCCGACCGCATCGGCGTTATGTACTACGGTCATTTGGTGGAGGTTGCCAATGGCGACGACCTGTATGCGAAGCCCCTGCATCCCTATACCAAGGCTTTGCTTTCCGCAATACCGGAGCCCAACCCCATCACGGAGCGCACCCGTCAGCGTGTGGACTATGACCCTGAGAGGGATCACGATTATTCCAACGAAAAGCCCTCCATGGTAGAGGTTGAACCGGAGCATTTCGTGTATTGCTCCCCCTCGGAACTTGCGGCATACCGCGAGCAACTCAAGGGTTAAAAAACCGATATATCCAGGTAAAAGTATAAAAGGTGCCCTCGGAACGGTTAAAAGCCGTGTATCAATGCGATACGCGGCCTTTTTCTGTGCCCGGTTCGGGCTGTCAGCCGATGGCAAGCACGCACCAACAATATTCCGGTGTCGGATTTGCGCCATGGCATTATTTTTTTCAGCGTGTGGTTTATTAAGAAAAGGTTCCACACAAATCATCCTTTTCCTTGCCTTAAAGAGCGGAAAAAGGATTTCCCGCCCGAAATCAAGCAACGGCATCCGGCCCAAGCCGAATGCCGTTTGTTCGTTTGTTTTCCGATCCTGCTTGACAGATACCGGTTCCGTAATTTTTCTCAAATTACCGTCTTACCGGCACTCGCCAAAGGCCGCCCGTTGCTGACTTTTTCTGTAACCTACAAATTGCTTACAGCACGAAGCTGAAGAACTTGAGAACCTCCCACCAATCGTCGCTCTCAAAGAGCACCGTGCGGCTGTCCATCTGCTGTGCGCCGGGATAGAACCCGCCGCGGGTTGCGCGGGTATGCTCTTTGAAGTTGATTTCGGCAACGAAATGCGCGGGCATCGGGAACATGCAATCCTCCGGCTTATGGGTGCGGATGGCTTCCGCCACCGTTTCGCGGATGGTACGCACCGCCACATCGGGATGCATGCCGAGCGTGCCGTTTCCAAAGCCTTCGCTTGTCGGCACGGCCGCAATATTCGGGTTCACGCTCTGCATCCATTCGCAAAGGCCGCGGTCGCCGCACACGCAGTAAACCGGCACGCCCACATAGGAGGCCGTCAGCGAATTGATCATCAGCTCGCTTGCAAGCTCGCCGTTGAGTTTCACATAATTGTTGCCGGTGTTCATGGTGTGGGAAAGCGGGTTGCAGTTCATCTGTGCCGCGCTGTGATAGCCGGTGAACACAACGCCGTCAAAGCTCTTATCGAGGCCGAACATCATGGAAAACGGATGGCAGCCCCAGCCGCGGAACACGCGCGCATATTCGGGCAGCTTCGCAGGATTCAGGTTGCGGCCGCTGTCGTGCGCGTCCTTAACGAGCACTTCCTCTGCGCCCGCCTCACGCGCGCCCTCGCAGGCCGCCGCGACTTCGCGGGTCATCTGCCCGGCGAAATAGTCATAATCGTGCGGGATGGTGCGCTCGGTCTCGTTCCAGTGCGCGATGCCGGAAGTGCCTTCAATGTCCGCGCTGATAAAGATTTTCTTCATGGGTTCCTCCTGTTTCATGAATCGTAATGGTGATGGGTATTCCTCATGCGGGTTCGCCCGCAAATTCATCTAAAAACGCATATACCGTTTCGGCATATTGTGCGCGCGTATGCACGATGCTGCGCGCGTGCTCCGCGCCCTCCACAAGCGAAAGCGCCTTTTTCCCCCGCTTTGCAGCATAAAGCTTTTCACTTGCCGCATATGGAATGAGTTTGTCCGCCGTGCCGTGTACGAAAAGGATTGGCACCTCCGGCAAACCGCCGCGCGCCTCAATCTCCCGCAGGGGGGAAACATCCCGGAAGAAAAACCCGGCAGAGAGGCGCATCACAAGGCTTGCCGCAGGAATGAACGGCCACGCGCGCAGGTGGCAAAGGGCGTGAAGATCGTACGCCGCCTCCTCTGTAAGGTCCGCATACGGGCAATCCGCAACCACAAAATCCGGCGGAGGATCCATACAGGCGGCAAGCAGCACCGTGGCGCCGCCCATGGATTCCCCGTGCACACCCACAAACGCACCTGCGCCCTTGTCCGCGCGCGCAAGAGCGATCATCTGCATCAGGTCGCGCCGTTCAAGGTAGCCCATGGTCGTTTTTGTTCCTTCGCTCTCCCCGCAGTGCCGGTGGTCAAACAGCAATGCGTCATAGCCGCGCGCCGTATAAAGCTTCGCATATTTCAGCACGTGCTCATAGCGGCTTCCAAAGCCATGCACGATCACGGCCACCCGCTTCGTCTCCCGGCCGCAGCGGAGCCAGGCGCAGCGCAGGGCAAACCCATCGAAGCTCTTTGCGGTGAATTCCTGAAGCGCAAGCGCATCCAGCTCGCCCGGGGCGAGATTTCCGCGCTCGATCTCCTTCGCCTCCGCATCTTCGCGCGTATCGCGCGGTTGATGCAGAAGGTAGCGCACCACAAGGCCCGCAACGATGAACACGCCAAGGAGAGCCAACGCCGCCGCGCCAAGCAAAATCCAAATCCAAACGGGCATATGTCCCTCCTTTTACAGAAACCGCTGCCGTGCCACATATACAGGCCTGCCCGGCAGCACCCTCCACAGCTTCCGGGGGTCCAAGCCAACCCTGTCCTTTACCCCTTAGCCTTTACCCCTTAGCCTTTTCGCCTTTCAGTCCTCGTTCACATAAATGCGCCGGGTGCGCGCCGTAATGAGGCAGGTCAACTCATAATTGATGGTGCCGACCTTCTCGGCCGCCTCTTCCCAGGTGATGGAATCGCCGCCGATGAGCGTGACCTCGTCGCCGCGCTGCACGTCATCCGCGCCGGTGATGTTCGCCATGCACATATCCATGCAGATGCGGCCCACCTGCGGGTAGCGCTTGCCGCGGATGGTGACGGTCGTGTTGCCCGAAAGCCTGCGCGGATAGCCATCCGCATAGCCCGCAAGCACCACGGCCGTGCGGAAGGGCGTTTCGCTCCTGTAAGTGCGGCCATAGCTTACGGTTGTGCCGGCGGGCAGGTCGCGCACCTGGGAGACGCGGGTCTTGAGCGTCATCACCGGGCGAAGCTCACCCTGCTGCGGGACGCTGTCCGGATACATGCCATAAAGGATCACGCCTTCGCGCACCATGTCGATCTGCGTCTCCGGGTGGGAAAGGATGCAGGCACTGTTGCTGGTGTGGCAGGTTTCCGGGCGGAGCCCCTTCTCGCAAAGGTAGTTGTAAACGCGCATATAGTTTTCAAGCTGCCAGGCGGTGTAAGCATCCTCGGAGGGCGTGTCCGCAACGGAGAAATGCGTATACATGCCGCTCACATGCAGATTGGGAAGGCGGCAGATGCGCTCTGCGGCTTTCGCAGCCTCCATGCCGTTTTCCGCGCCCTGCGCAAGCAGGCCCGCACGGGACATGCCCGTATCGAGTTTGATGTGCACATCCACGGTAACGCCTGCGGCCCGCGCGGCTTCGCTGAGCTCCTCGGCGGCCGATTCATCCACCACCGTCTGCGTCACGGTATGCGATGCAAGCTGGCTTGCGTATTCCGCGCTCGTGTGACCCAAAATGAGGATCGGCTTCGTGATGCCGCCCGCGCGCAAGTCAAGCGCCTCCTGCAAACAGGCCACGGCAAATGCATCCGCGCCATGGCGCTCCAAAAAGCGTCCGCAGCGCACGGCGCCATGGCCGTATGCATCCGCCTTGATGACGCACATGACCTTTTTGCCGGTGCGCCTTGCAATGTTGAAGTTGTGCAGCAGTGCATTAAAATCGATTTCCGCCCAAGTGCGGGCGTCCGGAGAAAGCGTGTCCATTCTGCCTCCAAAAATGCTTGGGCATACGCCCATATTTCAATGATATATTATAGCACTTCAGGGGGTTGGATACAATTCACAGTGTTAGCCGGGTGTTAAGGATTTGCATGAAACGCTGGCGTTTGGGCCTCGCGTCCCCGCGCTTACGGGGATGCGGGGCAATCCTCAGCCCGCTGCGCGGATAGCTCCTTTTAAAAAGGAGCCTTTTGGAGGTGCGCCCCATGGTTTCCACGCCAAACTCATATTCTTCTTTTTACCGCAAGGTCAATCGTCTCGCATACCTTTTCAAACTGGCTTTGAATTTCTCGGTTTGAAAAGCGCAACACCATCACTTCCATACTTTCAAAAAAAGCGGTGCGAATGGAATCATATTCCATCGCAAACTCCGTATTATGCTGCATTCCATCCAACTCGATTACGAGCCTTGCTTTCGCACAATAAAAATCTGTGATGTATTCCCCGATAATCCGCTGGCGGTTAAACTGAACGGGATAGGCACGGAGAAAATCATACCATAGATGATTTTCTTCCACGGTAGCGGTTTTTCTTAATTCGGCAGCACGCAGCCGCAGTTTTTTATCGCGCGGCAATAGCTCGTGTTTCATATGCATACCTGTTTTTAATGCTGCGGTGCATGTGGCAAAAGGCAAGTTTCAGCAGTTGCGGGCAATCCTCAGTCGCCTGCGGCAAAGTAAGCGGCGTGAGTGGGGATAAGGGCAATCCTCAGTCCGCTTACGCGGACAGCTCCTTTTAAAAAGGAGCCTTTTGGTTACAGCGCCCCCAAAAGCCCCCTTTATAAAAGGGGGTGGCAGCGGCGCAGCCGCTGACGGGGGATTGCCCTGCAAATGTTAATCTTTCTGTTTGGGTTCCGGAGCCATATGTTCCAGCGCAAAGTCAATGCATTGGTTAATGAATTCGCTTCTGCTCAAGTTGAAGGAGTTTGCCAACTCGTCTATTTTCTTCATCTTTTCCGCATCGATCCGAATCGTAGTCTGTTCTTTTTTATATGATTTTGGAATGAAATCAGACATTTTGGCGCCTCCCCTCTTGCTCTATTGTATTCTTTAATGTATATTAAATATAGAATTGTTATTCAAATTGGTTTTAGATTCTATTTTAGAATTCAACACTATGACAATCATTTAAGGAGGCCCGACAATGAGCGATGCTTTTGCTGAACTTCTAAAACAGGTAGCGGACGAGTACGGCGTTACGCCGGAAGAAGTGTACCGGGAAATAGAAGCCGCTATGGCGGCGGCCATGGCCAGCCCGGACCCTGCCGTGCAGGCCATTTGGAAGGACTTCCCCTGCGCGGGCGCACAGCCAACGCCGGAGGAAATGATCGCGTTTCTCAGCCAGATCGTTTTGATTGAACAACTTTGCCGGGACGCCGCAGAGCAGCAGCGTCCACTCCTCCATTAACGCGCAGATTCCGCTTACAGATCGTCCGCATCCTGCACAGGCCGCCCGCCGTCCTCGTCCATGCCGGTATACCAACCTTGCACGTCCGAGGGAATCGGCGGCATATGCGCGCAGCGGAATGCGTTCGTGAGCCGCTCCGGGGCCCGCTCGGTTCCCTTTTTCTTCTCCATGCCGTTTCCTCCTTGCCGTTTTTGAGCCTGTTGCCACACTCTGCGCTTAGTATCTGCGCAAACGGGGAAAGCATGCGGAAAAGAGCGCGCCGCACGGCGCGCTCCACAGGCTGTCAAAAAACCCGGGATTGTCAAGGGCCGCAGCCCTTGACGTTCCATCCGGCTTCGGCGGCAAGTACGCCGAAACGGATGAAAGCCTTCAGGCTTTCGTACCTTGCGGCTTTTGCTGCCCGGGAGCGGAGCGAGAAGCAAAAGCCGTGAAATACTCGAAAAAGTGGCCGCCGCCACTTTTTCGACACGCTCCAGATGTTGTTTCAAGGTTCGGTTCCCGCCTGCCCTAAAGCCGGTCTGCAAGGCGCAGCATGCCATCCGCACAGCAGTCGATATTCTGCTCGTCGAACATCGTGTCCTCGCAGGTGTGGATGCGGTCCAGATACAGGCCAAGCTTGCCGCGTTTGAGCGCCGCTACGCCCACGCCGCGCTTGAAATGCAGTTGGTCGGACGGATAAAACGCCTTGCGCGTTGTGGGAAACAGAGCCTGCTTGGCGCCGCGGGGCATAAAGCTTGCGCGCAGGATGTCCGCAAGCGGTTCCTCCTTCATGCGGTGCGGCAGCACCACAAGGAAGGTGTCCCCATCCGAAACGCAATCGAAATTTACAAGCAGCGTATTCCTTGCAGCCTCCCTGTGCTTCGCCGCAAACGCAGACGAACCGAACAGGCCGCTTTCCTCATTGTCGAACCAAACGAACGCCACCTCTTTGCGCCGTTCCTCCGGCATCGCAAGCGCAGCCTCCAGAAGGGCGACTACGCCGGAAGTATTGTCGTTTGCAGTGTGTTTGTTCGCCTTCCCGGCAATCATCCAAACGCACATGAAGCACAGCACCGCCACGAACATGAGCGTGGACGCACCGAAAAGCGCAGCCTCGGAAAGCGGCAGCAGCCAGATAAGCGCCGCGAGCACAGTTGCACAAAGGAACATGCCGAGCACAAGCAAAAGCTGATAAAAGATCCAAACGAGAAGGTTCGTCGGCGTGATGTAATTCGGCACGGGCAGCACGGCACAGGTATCATAATGGGCGGTGAAGATCACCTTCGCCGTGTCCGGATTGCCAACGATCAGGTTGCGGCTTTTCAGAAGCGCGCCGCATTCTTCGGCGCGCGCATCCGCATAGCCCGCCTCGCGCAGGGCACGCAGCAGGAACGCCTCAAAAGCGCGTTTCTGCTTCTTTGTTTTGCGCACCTGCCAACGCGCAAGCACTTCCCGCGAAACCGTCTGCATGGCTCAGGCTTCTTTCAGGGTCGCCTTCAGGTTGCGCGCAAGCTGGTCGCTGCACGAAGTACCCTTAAACCCGCAGGTGATGCCGTAGAGCTTATTCACCACTTCCGCAACGGTCAGCCCTTCCGCCAAAGCGGAAAGCGCTTTCAGGTTTCCGTTGCAGCCGCCGGTGTAGGCGATGTTGTGAACGCGGCCGTTGTCGTCCACATCAAGGTCAATCTGAGTCGAGCATACGCCCTTGGGATAGAATGTGTAGTGCATGTGAGTCTCCTTCATATTTCAATTTATAGAAATTATGCGGCAGCCGGCAATGCCATGGCGCACCGCAGCGGCGGGAACAAGGACAATCCTCAGTCGCCTGCGGCGACAGCTCCTTTCAAAAGGAGCCTTTTGGTTACAGCTTACCGTAAGCCTCCTTTCGTAAAGGAGGTGGCAGCACCGAAGGTGCTGACGGAGGATTGTCATACCAGCGCAAGCCTGCCTTTAGGGGGATTGCAACCAAACGCAGCTCAGTCGACGTCCACTTCGCCCTCAAAGGCAAGTTCCGCGGGGCCGGTCATGAACACGTCGCCGGACTCCGTCCAGTCAATTTCAAGCGTGCCAAGTTCAAGATGGATGGTAACCTTGCGGCCGGTCTTCCCGGCGCGTGCACAGCAGACCGCCACGGAAGACGACCCCGTGCCGCAGGCAAGCGTCGGGCCGCAGCCGCGTTCAAAGGTGCGCACGAGCACGTTGCCTTCATCAAGCACCTGCGCAAAGTTCACGTTCGTTTTGCGCGGGAACAGCTCCGTCATCCGTTCGATGACCTCGCCGTATTTCTGCCAGTCAAACCCAAGCACATCGTCCACAAACACGACCGTGTGCGGCACGCCGAGGAGGATCGTTGAGAAGGTAAAGGTTTTATCGAGCGCCGTAAGCGTTTGCAGCTGGCATTCGCCCTCGCCCACAACGGGGATATCCGCACGGTTGAAAAAGGGCTTGCCCATGTTTACGCGCACATGCGTGCAAACGCCGTTTTCGACCGTAAGCTCCGCGATCATCGGGCCGGCGAGCGTCTCCACGCTGAAGCGTTCCTTTTTGACAATTCCGGTATCATACACATATTTGGCGAAGCACCTTACGCCGTTTCCGCACATCTCGGCCTCGCTGCCGTCGCTGTTGAAAATGCGCATGCGCGTATCGCAGGGTTCCGAGTTTTCCACAAGGATCAACCCATCCCCGCCAACGCCTGTGCGCCGGTGGCACAGCCGCGCCGCGAGCGCGTTCTTTTTTTCCTCTGCAATCGCGCCGTCGCGGTTGTCAAAGGTGACGAAATCGTTTCCCAGTCCGTGAAGCTTCGTGAAATGCATCGTGGTTTCTCCTTACCTTGCCGCAGCAAATTCCCGCCGGTGCGGGCATCCTGATTATACCTTTTTTTTCTCCGTGAAGCAACCCGGCGCACAGCCTTCCCACGGTGCGGTCACAGGAAATTTACAAGCCGTGTCTGTACTTTTTCCGGCATTTGGATTATTATTGAAAGTGGATGATTTTGTTTGCTCCTGCGTGCGCACATGCGGGATTCCTGGAGGAGTATGGACAAGTTATATTTTATCGTAAACCCTGTTTCCGGTTCGGGCCGCGGCCGGCGCGATTTTGCGCGCGTGGAAGCGCTGCTGCGCGAACGCGGCACGGCCTATGAAGCTGTTTACAGCGAGCATCCCGGCCATGCCGTTGCGCTTGCGCGCGCGGCGGTCGAGGCGGGCGAGCGCTGCGTCATCGCCGTCGGCGGGGATGGCACCGTGAACGAAGTCGCCTCCGTGCTGGTAAACACGGGCGTCGTGATGGGCGTTTTGCCCTTTGGCACGGGCAACGACCTTGCGCGCGTTGCGGGCTTCCCGGAAGATCCCGAGGCCGCTGTGGACACACTCCTTGCCGGGCGCACGCGGCGGATGGACGCCGGAATGGCGAACGACCGCTTTTTCCTGAACGTTTCCGGCTTTGGCTTTGATGTTGACGTGCTTGTGAACACGGAACGGTATAAAGAAAAATACAACGGCATGCTCCCCTATCTGCTCGGCATCGTGCGCACGCTTTCCCACCTTCGGCGGCTGCACCTCACCGTGACGCACGACGGTGTTTCGGAATCCTTCACCGGCGTGCTCGTAACGGTCGGCAACGGCCAGTATTTTGGCGGCGGCATGCATGCCGTGCCACCGGCGGATCTTTATGACGGCCTGTTCGACGTGCTCGTCATCAAAAACCTGAGTTTACTCCACTTCATTTCCCTGCTGCCCTGCTTTATCAAGGGAAAACACATGAGAAACCCTGTTGTGCACCATTTCCGCACGGCGGAGCTTTCCGTTGAATGTGAGGAACCCTGCATTCTGAACCTGGACGGCGAACTCGGCTCGGCAACGCCCGCCTCGTTTCGCCTGCTTCCGGGCGCGATTCCCATGCTTGTACCAGATGGAGAATAACGATGCAGGAGCGGTATTATTTCATCGTAAACCCCATTTCAGGCTCAGGCCGCGGAAAGCGTGAGTTCGAGCAGGCACGCGCGCTGCTTGAGGCTGCAGGCGCCTGCTATGCGTTTGTCTCCACCCAGTACCACGCGCACGCAAAAGAGCTCGCCCGCGCGGCGCTTGCGGCAGGGGAACGCTGCATCGTGGCCGTGGGCGGCGACGGCACCGTAAACGAGGTGGCCTCCGTGCTTGCAGGCACAGGGGCGGCGATGGGCATCCTTCCGTTCGGCACGGGCAACGATTTCTCCCAGGCGCTCCAGATCCCGCAGGATACTGCGGGCGCGGTTGCGGCGCTGCTTTCCGCTGCGCCCCGGCGCGTGGATGCCGCACGGGCGAACGATGCGTTTTTTGTGAACGTTTCCGGCTTTGGGTTCGATGTGGACGTGGTGCGTTACACGGAAAAATACAAAAAACGCTTTAACGGCATGCTTCCCTATCTGCTCGGCGTGATGCAGTCGCTCCTGCACCTTCGGCCCATCCCGGTGCGCGTAGAGCCGGAGGAGGGCGAATGCTTTGACACCACGGCGCTGCTGTTTTCCGCATGCAACGGCACGCAGTTTGCCGGCGGCATGCACCTTGCGCCACTTTCGGATCCTGCGGATGGGCTATTGGACATCTGCATCCTCAAGGGCATCGGCCGCATTGCGTTTCTCCAGCTCCTGCCCCGCTACATCAAGGGCGAGCACCTTGGTTCGAAGCACATTGTGTACTTTAAGGCCCGCCGCGTAACTGCGGCTGCCGAAGCAGGGCTTACGCTCAACCTGGATGGCGAGCTTGGCTCCGCTACGCCCGTCACGTTTGAAGCGCTGCCCGGCGCGTTGACGATCCTTGCACCCACCCCCGCGGGTCCCGTGCAGTAAGAAAGGCGTTCCCATGCGTAAAAGACGGAAACTCGTTGCGAAGAATAAAGGGTACACCGCAAAGCGGCTGCTCCTCCTCCTGCTTGCGCTCGCACTTGTGGCGGCAGCCGCCGTGGGCGTGTTCCTGCTTGTGCGGGAGCGCGGAACTTTCGGCACGCTTGCAGAGCTTCCCTTCACGGCGGACGACCAGTGGGCGTTTACAGGCGGCGGCTTTTATTACATCTCCGGCGACAAGCTGTGCTATTATGACCTGAACGACCCGGAGAAGGCTTCCTCCTTACAGCTGAGTTCCACGGACGTGACGCTCGTTTCCTCGGACTCCATCACCGCCGTTTATGGCGGCGCTGCAGTGCACATTGTGGGCGCTTCCGAAATGATCGACGCAGGCGGCCAGGTGCTCTCCGTTTCCTGCGGGAAGCGGCACATCGCCGTGATGCGGCAGGGCTCGGACGAATCGGTGGCCGTGCTCGTTTATGATGCTTCCGGCACGCTTGTGGATTCCATTGAATCCGGCTCCGCGCTCCTTGCGGACTGCGGCTTTGGCACGGCGGGCGGCAGCGATGTGCTCTGGACGCTTTCCCTTGCCACCTCGGGCTCCATCCCGGTTTCCACCATCACGACCTATACCTATGGCGATTCGGGTGCGTCCATGTCCGGCGTAATCACGCTGCAGTCCCAGCTGGTGGAGGATGTTTATTTCACCGCAGGCAGCATCTTTGTTGTGGGCACCAACCACCTGCTGCGCTACGATAAAGAAATTACCTCCGAGGCGTACCGCCTGCTCGTTTACGGTTACCGCCCGCTGGACTTCACCGCCGGCGGCACAAAGCCGCTGTTCCTGTTTGCCTCCCGCGCTGCGGAAAACCCGGCAACCGTCCAGCTGATAAGCTGCGCAGATGCGGAGCTTGCGGATGCGCTCACGCGCACGGTGAACCTGCCGGAAGGGACGCATTCCTGTTTCGTCATCGGCGGGCGTTTCATGGCCGTTGCAAACAAAACGGTTTACACCTACAACGCGAGCGGCACGCTGCAAAGCACGACGGAGCTTGAAATCCCGTGCGATGAGGCGGTCAAGCTTTCCGATTCGCGCATCCTGTTCCGCCGGGGGCCGGAGATGCGCGTGATGACGCTCCGCTGAGCGCAAGCGTCCTTCTCCCCGACCAAAGAAAGGAGGAATCCCTTGAACCTGCTGGATTATGCAATCCTTGCCATATTCGCCGCATTTTTGCTCAGCGGCGTGTATAAAGGCTTTCTTTCCACGCTGCTTTCCATCGGCTGCTACATCGTATCCTGGCTTATCGGGATCATCTGCATCCCATTCGGCGCTTCCGCCGTGAAAAACAGCGAAACGCTGTTCAACATGATGCTGTATTACACCGAGGGCAGCGAATACATCAAGGACGCCGAGCTTGCACGCGCAGCGGTCTCCTCGCTTTCTACAGCGGAGATCAACACAATCGTGGCAAACGCGGACGTCCCCTACCCCATGGGCAAACGCATTTTGGAAAACATTGCAAGTGAAGCGTTCGCCGCGGAAGGCGTAACAACCCTTGGCGATTATTTTAACCAGACCATCGTATGCGTGTTTATCAACATTCTGGTGTTCCTGCTGGTGTTTGCGGTTGTGCGCATCATCCTCGCGTTCATCATGGGCGGCGTGGATTATGCATGGAAGCTGCCGCAGCTGCGCGCGGGCGACGGCGTGCTCGGCGGCGGGCTTGGGCTGGTGCGCGGTATCCTTGCGCTGTTCCTTCTGTTCATGCTGCTCCCCATCGGCCTTGTGTTCCTTGCGGGCAAGCTGCAGTTTGTGACCGACCTTGTGCGCGAATCCTTTTTCGCCCACTTCTTTTACCGTTCCAACTTCCTGCTCAGCATGATGCCGGGAACATGACACTGGGCAATGAAATCGTACGCAAAGGAGAGTAATCCATGTATCTTGCCGACCAATGGAAGGATTTCGCCGTGCTGGACGCAGGCGGCGGTAATAAGCTGGAACGCTGGGGCAGCGTAACGCTCCTTCGGCCCGACCCGCAGGCCGTGTGGCCGATGGGAAAGGATGCGCCCGGCGTGGATGCGCATTACCTGCGCTCCTCCTCCGGCGGCGGGCACTGGGAATACGCGCGCAGGCTGCCGGAAAGCTGGACGATCCGCTATGGCGCGCTTTCGTTCATCGTGCGCCCCACGGGCTTCAAGCACACCGGGCTGTTCCCGGAGCAGGCCGTGAACTGGGATTGGATGCAGGGCGTCGTGCGCCGCGCAAACTTCCCGAAGGAACGGCCGTTCCGCGCGCTGAACCTGTTTGCCTACACCGGCGGCGCAACGTGCGCGCTTGCCGCAGCGGGCGCGGAAGCCGTGCATGTGGATGCGGCCAAGGGCATGGTGGCATGGGCAAAGGACAACCTTTCCGCCTCCGGCCTTGCGGACGCGCCCGTACGCTTCATCGTGGATGACGCAATGAAATTCGTGCTGCGCGAGCAGCGGCGCGGCAGGCTGTATGACGGCATCCTGATGGACCCGCCCAGCTATGGCCGGGGGCCTTCCGGCGAAATGTGGAAGATTGAAAACGACCTTTATCCGCTCGTAGCCGAATGCGTGAAGCTGCTCTCCCCCGAGGCGCGTTTCTTCCTCATCAATTCCTATACCACCGGCCTTGCGCCAAGCGTGCTTGCAAGCGTCCTCAAGGTGGCGCTCCACGGCCGCGGCGGCCGGATTGAGGCGGATGAAGTCGGCCTTCCCATCGCGCGCGGCGGGCTTGTTCTCCCCTGCGGTGCGAGCGGAAGATGGGAAATTTGACCCCCTTATCGCAAGAGATGAATTTGAACGTTTTATATGAGGACAACCACCTGCTTGTGGTGGAAAAACCCGTAAACATCCCCGTGCAGGCCGATTCCTCCGGGGATGTGGATCTTCTCGCGCTTGCAAAGGCATACGTCAAAGAAAAATACGGCAAGCCCGGCGAGGTTTACCTTGGCCTTGTCCACAGGCTGGACCGGCCCGTCGGCGGCGTGCTGGCGTTTGCGCGCACCTCCAAGGCCGCGGCGCGCCTTTGCGCTGCATTTGCGGGCCACCGGGGCGTTCAAAAGCGCTATTGTGCGCTCGTTACGGGCGAACCGCAGCGGGAGGCCAAGCTGGAGGGCTGGCTCCTCCGGGATGAAAAAACGGGCGATGCACGTCTCGCCCCTCCCAATGCGCCCGGCGCAAAGCCCGCTTCCCTTTCCTTCCGCCTCGTGGCGCAGGCGGACGGGCTTTCCCTGCTCGACATCAGCCTTTACACAGGGCGGCACCATCAGATCCGCGTACAGATGGCCGGGAACAAAACGCCCATCTGGGGCGATCAGCGCTATAACGCTTTGGCAAAACCCGGCCAGCAGATCGCGCTTTGGGCCTATTCCCTCACGCTGGAACACCCGACAAAAAAGCAAGCCATGACCTTCACCTGCCTGCCGCACGGCGGCGCATGGGCGCCGTTTGCCTCCGCGCTTGCGGGGCTTGCCGGAGGGGTGCGCGTGGTTTATGAAGATGCGGACGTGCTCGTTGCGGACAAACCGCGCGGCGTGGCGGTCGCCCGGGCGGACGGCGGCGACGATACGCTGGAGGACCGCCTCCGCGCCCTTTACGGACATGTGCGCCCCGTGCACCGGCTGGATGTGGCAACGGCAGGGCTGGTGTTGTTTGCGCGCAATGCCGCGGCCGAAGCGGCGCTTTCCGAGGCCATCCGCATGCGCGCCATCCGCAAGTTTTACCGCTGCACCGTGCGCGGCGTTCCCGCCCCGCGGGAGGCCACGGCGCGCGCATGGCTCGTCAAGGACGCGGCGCGCGCGCATGTGGCGCTTTTTGATGCGCCGCGCCCCGGCGCAAAGGAGGTTCTGACGCGCTACCGCGTGCTTTCGGAAAACGGCGAAAGCGCGGAATGCGAGATCGAGCTTCTGACCGGCCGCACCCACCAGATCCGCGCTCATATGGCGCATCTCGGCCATCCGCTTCTCGGGGATGACCATTATGGCGACCGCGCCTGGAACCGCTCGATGCGCGCAGCGGAGCTTGCGCTTACCGCGGTGCGGCTCGAACTGCATTTCCCGGAAGGAAGCAGCCTTGCGCGGCTCGAGGGGAAAACATTCAGCAGGGCTGAGCCCTGAGGGCACGCCTCAACTGCCTGCGGCGAAGTAAGGCCTTTGCGGGAATAAGACAATCCTCAGTCGCCTGCGGCGACAGCTCCTTTCAAAAAGGAGCCTTTTGGTTACAGCTTCCCAAAAGCCCCCTTTAAAAAGGGGGTGGCAGCGGCGCAGCCGCTGACGGGGGATTGCCGTATCAGCGCGACCATTGCGAATTGTGGGCAGTACGCGCAGCCTTTACGGGGGATTGCCGCAAACCGCAGCCTTTGCGGGAATAAGGCAATCCTCAGTCGCCTGCGGCGACAGCTCCTTTCAAAAAGGAGAATTTTGCGGTTGCGAAAAAACGGACATAAGAAACCAAGAGGTGCATTTATGCAGAACTTCAGCTTGTTTGACATCATCGGCCCGCGGATGGTCGGCCCTTCCAGCTCGCACACAGCGGGCGCGGCAAAGCTTGGGCGCATGGCCTGGAAGATCGCGTGTGGGGACGTGAAAGCGGCCGAGCTTACGCTGTATGGCTCGTTTGCGACGACCGGGCGCGGCCACGGCACGGACAAAGCGCTTGTTGCGGGCATCCTCGGCCTTGCGCCGGACGATGCGCGGCTGCGCTATTCCCTGCTGCTTGCCCAGGAGGCGGGCGTTTCCGTGGACATCCGCTACAGCGACGAGGAGCCGGAGCATCCGAACACCGCGCGCATCCGCATAACGAGTGCCGCCGGCAAGGTAACGGAGATCGTGGGCGCGTCCATCGGCGGAGGGAACATCCGCATCACAGAGATCAACGGCATGGAAGTTGAGCTTTCCGGCGAATATCCGACACTGATCGTCCGCCATACGGATGTTCCGGGCGTGATCAACGATGTAACGAGCATCCTTGCGCGGGAACGGATTAACGTGGCGTTCATGCGCGTGTTCCGCCAGGCGCGCAGAGCGGATGCCTGCATGGTGATCGAGACGGATACGCCCGTGCAGGAGCGCACGCGGGAGCTGATCCTGGAATGGTGCCAGCAGACGACGGAGGTGTTTACGATATGACGGCGGCAAACAAGGCGTATTTGTTTCATAAGGGATCGGAGCTTCTTGCGCTTTGCAGCGCGGAATCGCTCCCGATCAGCGAGATCATGCTCCGGCGCGAAACCGCGCTTTCGGACGTTTCCCGTGAGGCAGTGTTTCAGGAGCTCGGGGAAACGCTTTCCACCATGCGCGCTTCCGTGGAGCGCGGCCTTTCGGAAAAGCAAACTTCCGTAAGCGGCCTGACGGGCGGCGATGCAGAGCGCCTGTTTGGCTATGCAAAACGCGCGTTGATGGGCGAACGCATGGCGCGCGCTGTCGCGGCAAGCATGGCTGTTGTGGAAGTAAACGCATCCATGGGCCGCATCGTTGCCGCGCCGACGGCGGGCGCAAGCGGCATCCTTCCGGGCGTGCTGCTCACCGCGGCGGAATCGCGCGGGTGGAGCGATGCCGCGCTTTGCGCAGGGCTTCTTACGGCGGGCGCAGTCGGCATGCTCATCGCCTGCGGCGCGAGCATCAGCGGCGCGGAGGGCGGTTGCCAAGCGGAAACGGGCACCGGCGCAGCCATGGCGGCCGCGGCGCTTGTGGAGCTTTCCCGCGGCAGCCCTGCGCAGGCGCTGCATGCGGCGGCAATCGCGCTTAAGAACGTAATGGGCCTTGTATGCGATCCGGTGGCGGGGCTTGTGGAATGCCCCTGCATCAAGCGAAACGCGATCGGCGCGGCGAACGCCGTGCTCTCCGCCGACCTCGCCCTTTCCGGTGTGGAAAGCCTCATCCCGTTTGACGAGGTCGTCGCGGCAATGAAGAGCGTTGGCCGCGCGATGAACCCCGACCTGCGCGAGACCGCGCGCGGCGGCATCGCGGCCTCCCCCACAGCGCGTGCGCTGCAAAGGAAGCTGTTCGGGCAGGAGGAGCCTTAAAGCGCCGGGCATTCCGGGGAAACGCGAACGCCCCTTACCGGACATTCCCCGGGGAACGCGCCCGTTTCCAGCGCTGCAAGCACTGCGCCCGCCGAAAGGCGGGTGTATTCATATGCTGCGATCACCGCATCCGCGCGGCGAACGAGCTGCAGATCATACGGGCCGCCGAGCAGAACCACGACGAGCGGAACGGGCGCCGCCTCAAGCCGGCGTAAAAGCGCCTGCTGCCAGGCGGAAAAGCGCGCATTTCTGAGGCAAAGGACGTTTGCCGCAAAGCTCCCGGGGGTTGGCGCATGCGCTTCTTCGGAAACGGTTTGCGCATGCCATCCGAAGCGTGCGGCCGCCATCCCGGCAAGGTTCACGCGCATTGCGTCCAGCTCCGCGCCCGTCTGCGCATATGCTTCGGGCGCAAGAATGCGCACCTGCGCTCTCAGCTCCGCCAGCGCCGGGTCGACCGCGCCGGACAGCAGCGTGATGCTTTTCCCGGCAAGTTCCGCATGAAACCTTGCGGCTTCTGCATCCGATGCAGCCGCTTCCGCCGCCGCAGGATCGGCTTGCTGTGGCCCGAGCAGCCCCAGCCGCTCTTTCACCGCAAGGATGCGCCGGAAGGAAGCTTCGATGCGCGCCTGCGGGATGCGCCCGCTTTCCACGGCGCTCTGAAGCGCATCCGCAGCGTGGGCAACGGCTTCAAACGTATGGGAAATGGTGAGCACATCGCACCCAGCCTCCACAGCGCGGACGGCCGCCTCACCCGGGTCATAGAGCGCGGTGAGCGCGCCCATTTCCATGCAATCGGTAAACACCAGCCCGGAAAAGCCGAAGGTTTGCCGCAGCAGGCCGGTGACGGCGCGCGGCGAGAGCGTGCCCGGCACGTCTTTTCCGCCCTCAAGCGCGCGGCAGACAAGGTGTGCCGTCATTACGCCCGCATCCATGCCAAAGCGCGAAACGCCCGCGGAGAAGGGCGCCCATTCGGTTCGCTCCAGCGCGGCACGGGGCGCATCGTTTACGGGCAGGCCGATGTGGGAATCAACCGAAACGTTCCCGTGCCCGGGGAAGTGCTTGAACACGGGAAGCACGCCCCCCGCGCGCAGGCCTTCCGCCATTGCAAGGCCGCAGGCGGTGACCGTCCCGGGCGAATCGCCATAGGCGCGCACGCCAATGACGGGGTTTTGCGGCTCGCTGTTCACATCGAGCACCGGTGCAAAGTTCACGTTCATGCCAAGGGCACGCAGCGCGCTGCCTACACGCCGCCCTACTTCCCGGATGGGGGAAACATCGCCTCCCGCAGCGGCATGGGTTGCCGCCGCAAGCGCCATTGCGCCGGGGAAGGCAAGCGATCTTTCATGCGCGCGCAGCACGGCGCCGCCCTCCTGATCCACCGCAAGGAACGGCGCGAAGCCGGTTTTTGCGTAAACCGCCTCCGAAAGCGCACCGCAAACCCGTGCCGTTTCCACAGCAGAGCCGATATTGCGCGCAAACAGGATGAAATTTCCCACGGAATATTCTTCCATGAGGCGCAGTGCCTGTGTATCCGGCATAGCGGCGCCCGGAAAACCCGCAAGAAGCATTTGGCCGATCATCCGGCGAAGGGAAGGGATCTGCATCGGCGTTTCCTCCAGCAAGAATTGTTCTCTTCATTGTGCGCGCAAGCAGCCCGAATGTCAATTGCCCTTCCAAAATTGCGCCGCCTGCGGTATCATGAAAAAAACGGCACTTCGGAGGGACAGCGTGAAAAAGCAGGAACTTCCCGCAGGCGGGAACCGGCTCGGCTATTTGTTTTATGGACCCGGCGGGCAGGCGCAGGAGCCTCTGCCGATGATTGTTTATCTGCACGGTACGGACGGCTGCGGCGCGGACCCGGCGCGCCTGCTTGAGATCGAATCCCTGCCGCAGTATCTGGAGTCGGGCCGCATCGCTTTGAAAAACGCCGCGCTGCTCGCTCCCCAATGCCCGGCGGGCAGCAACTGGGCGGAGCAGGCTGCACGCGTGATGGAGCTGGTTAAGGCCATAACCGCAGCGGAAGGAATCGACCCGGCGCGCATCGCGCTCACGGGCGCAAGCCTTGGCGGAATGGGCACATTTTCGCTCGGCATCACGTATCCTTCCGCGTTTTCCTGCCTGGTTCCCGTGTGCGGGGCGGTGGACCCGGAGCGCTGCGCCGCGCTCACCGGGCAGCCTGTGCGCATTTTCCATGGCGAAAACGATACCGGCATGGGGTTCAGCGTTCTTGAAGCGGACCGCGTCATCAACGAGGCGGGCGGGGACAGCCGCGTTTTCCTGCTGCCCGGTGAAGGGCATGAAATCCGCTGGGTGTATGCCGCGCCGGAGTTCGGGCTGCTCGATTGGATGCTGGCGCAAACAAGGGCTTGATCCCCCGTCGGGGATGCGGGTATTGCCCACAATTTGCAATGGCCACAGTTTACGGCAATCCTCCGTCAGCGGCTCACGCCGCTGCCACCTCCTTTGCCAAAGGAGGCTTTTAGGGGCGCTGTAACCAAAAAGGCTCCTTTTTAAAAGGAGCTATCCGCGCAAGCGGACTGAGGATTGTTTTTACCCCCGCTGAAATGCGGCAATTCTTTTTAAAGGCAAAGGCGCGCCCTGCGGCGCGCCCGAATCGTCCTGTTTTCTGCTGCGGTTTTGAATTTGAACCGATTATTTTTCCGCGTCCCGCGCCGCCTTCTTCATGCGCTGTTCCTTGGAAAGGATCTTCTTGCGCATGCGGATGCTCTTGGGCGTAACTTCAACGAGCTCGTCCTCCGCGATGAACTCAAGGCACTGCTCAAGGGAAAGAATGGTCGGCGGCGTGAGGCGCAGCGCCTCGTCGGAACCGGCGGCGCGCATGTTTGTGACATGCTTTTTCTTTGTTGCGGCAACCACGAGATCCTCGTTGCGCGCACATTCGCCGATGATCTGCCCTTCATATACCGGAACGCCGGGGCCGATGAACATCCTGCCGCGCTCCTGGGCATTGAACAGGCCGTAGCCGGTGGATTCGCCCGTTTCATGGTTGATGATGGAACCATGCTCGCGCTCCTCAATGTCTCCCTTGTAAGGCTCATACCCGTGGAAAATGTGGCTCATCACGCCGTTGCCGCGCGTGTCCGTCAAAAGTTCGCTGCGGTAGCCCATGAGCCCGCGGGCAGGGATGAGGAACAGCAAGCGGACGCTGCCTTCGGTTTCGGTGACCATATCCTGCAGCTCCGCCTTGCGGGAGCCGAGTTTTTCCATTACGGAACCGACATATTCCTGCGGCACGTCGATCGTCAGCTCCTCGATCGGCTCAAGGAGCGTGCCCGCCTCATCGCGCTTGAAGATGACCTTCGGGCGGGAAACGGCGAATTCGTATTCCTGGCGGCGCATGGTCTCAATGAGGATGGAAAGGTGCAGCTCGCCGCGGCCGCTCACCTTGAACATATCTGTGGAATCGGTCTCCTCCACGCGCATGGAAACGTTGGTTTCCACTTCCTTGAACAGCCGGTCGCGCAAATTGCGGGAGGTGACATATTTCCCTTCCTTGCCGGCGAACGGGCTGTCGTTTACGAGGAACATCATGGAGATGGTTGGCTCGTCAATGTGCACAAACGGCAGCGGTTCAATGCAGGCGGGGTCGCAGGCCGTCTCGCCGATAGAAAGGCCCGTTACGCCCGCAACGGCCACAAGCTCGCCTGCGGAGGCTTCCTCGATTTCAACGCGCTTCAGGCCTTCAAAGCGGTAAAGGCGGGAAAGCTTGACCTCGCGCGTTTTGTTTTCCTGCCCGCCGCAAAGCGTCACGATCTGGTTGCGCCGCGCAGTGCCGCGCTCGATGCGCCCAACGCCGATGCGGCCCACGTAATCGTCATAATCAATGGTGGAAAAGAGGATTTGCAGCGGCGCGTTTCCATCGCAATCCGGCGCGGGAATGGTGGATACGATGGTGTCGAACAGCGGCTGCATGTCCGAGCCGAGCGCATCGGGCGCAAGCCCGGCATAGCCGTCGCGCGCAGAGGCATACACCACGGGAAAATCAAGCTGCTCCGCCGTGGCGCCGAGCTCGATGAAAAGCTCCAGCGTTTCATCCACCACTTCAAGCGGCCTTGCGCCGGGCCTGTCCACCTTGTTGACCACCACAATCGGCGTCTTGTGCAGCGCAAGCGCCTTGCGCAGCACAAAGCGCGTCTGCGGCATGCAGCCCTCAAACGCATCCACAAGCAGGAGCACGCCGTCCACCATTTGCAGGATGCGCTCCACCTCGCCGCCGAAGTCCGCGTGACCCGGTGTGTCCACAATGTTGATACGGCAGCCCTTATAGTTGACGGCCGTGTTCTTGGAAAGGATGGTGATGCCGCGCTCGCGTTCCAAATCGCCCGAATCCATCACGCGCTCCTGCACCTGCTCGTTCGCGCGGAACACGCCGCTTTGGCGGAGCAGGCAATCCACAAGCGTGGTCTTGCCGTGGTCAACATGCGCGATGATCGCAATGTTGCGAATGTTTTCGTTTGCCATACCCAAGTTCTCCATATCGTAAAATAAAAATATTATTTCATCAATAACCGATCTATTATACCTCTATCCAATGCGGCATTGCAATAAAAACATGCGGAATACAAGGAATTTTCAGGCGACACTTGCTCTTGACACCCGCCTTGCAGAGTGATACAATGCATCCGAACCGAATAAAGGAATACCCGCTGGGGGTGCTGGCGCGTTTGCGCCGGCTGAGAGAGGCCCTTGGAACCTGTCCAGATAATACTGGCGTAGGGAAGCGGATGATATAAGGGATGGGATTCCGTCCCGCCTGTCTCCGCAAAATTTTTTGCGGGGATTTTTTGGTTTCGGTATCCCAGTTGCAAGAAGGAGTCTCAAAAAAATGGAATTTGTGTTGTGGGAAAAGCTTGCCGGCCTTGAAGGCAAGGAACTCGTTATGCTCATCGCCGCAGCGGTCGTGGCCGCAGCGCTCATCGTGCTGCTCGTTTGCCTGCGCAAGCGCAGCGCGGAAGAAGCCCCCGGCAAGCGCGTTGACACCCGTGCGCTTGTGTACGGCGCGCTCTGCATCAGCCTTTCGTTCGTGCTCAGCTACATCAAGCTGTTCTCCATGCCCATGGGCGGCTCGCTGACCCTCTGCTCCATGCTGCCCATCGCCATGTACGCATGGGCGTTCGGCCCGGCCTATGGCTTCACCGCCGCATTTGCATACAGCCTTTTGCAGATTATCCAGGGCGCCTGGATTGTGCATCCCGTGCAGTTCGTGCTGGATTACTTCATCGCCTTCACCTGCTATGGCCTTTCTTCCCTGTTCCCGAAGTGCCTGCCGCTTGGCGTGGGCGTTGCGGGCCTTGCGCGCTATGCCTGCTCGGTGATTTCCGGCGTAGTGTTTTTCGCGGATTCCGCTGCGGAAGCGGGCTACGAAAGCGCGCTGCTCTATTCCCTTGGGTATAACGGCGGCACCATCGGCGTTGAGACCATCCTGTGCGTGATTGTCGCCTGCGTGCCCGGCGTGGTGCGCATTGCAAAAGCCATGAACAGAAAGCGCGCATAAAACCCCCGCGCGCGGAACTTTTTGGTAACATCCTCTTCGGATCAGCCGCCCGGTCCTCTCCGGGCGGCTGATTTTTGATTGTCGAAAAAGTGGCTCACAGCCACTTTTTCGAGTTTTCTCGGGTTTTGCCTTGGAACTCTCAGTTCGCAATAGTCACCTCGCTCCCGGGCGACAAAACCCGCAAAGTACGAAAACCTCCAGGTTTTCATCCGTTTTGACCCACAGAAGGTGAATTGCCCGAAGGGCAAGAGAGGCCACCCTGGGGTGTGTCGTCAAAGCCGGAATAAACTTAAGGGGCTGCGGCCCCTTAACAACCCCAAGGTTTTTCGACAGGCTGATCTTTTTGTGAACAGATTGTGCGCGGTTTGCGCCGTGGCGAATGTTTTGGTATAATGTCGGCATGAAAAAGCATAATGCCGAACAGGATGCATTTGAATACGGAGAATCCCCGGAGCGGGAGCACAAAAAACGCATGAGCCCGCTGGGTTATGCGTTGCTTGCGCTTGCGCTGCTGCTCGGCGGCGCCTGCGCCGCCGCTTACGGCGCGCGCAACGTTCCCTTGCTGCCCGCGCGCATGACGGAAGCCATGGCGCGGCAGGAAACGCCGGAACCTTCCCCCTCGCCCGCGTCCGCACGCCCGGCTGAAACGGAAGCGCCGGCCGATTTGCCCGCGCAAACGTCGGACGCAGCGGAGTATGAGCGCACGGCCTTCGTGGTGGATGGCGTGCCGCTTGGCGTGCTTGCAAGCCGGGAAGCCGCCGAGTCGGCCGAGCGCGAGGCGCTCGCCTGGTTTGAACTGCAGATTCTGGGCGGCGGCACGCTGGAAACCACCGTGGAAAATGAGATCACCTTTGAGTCCGCAGCCATGTATCCGGAGGCGGAGGACATTACCATGGACGCCCTTTTTGCACTGCTGACGGGCCCGGATACGCCGCTTGCCGTACATTCCACACTCACGGAGGAAATTGTGTCCCATACCCCGCATGAAAGCGTATCCGAAAAGGACGAAACGCTCCTTGCAGGGACGCGGATTATCGTGCGGTATGGGGTGAACGGTGAAACGCACACCGTCACCACGCGCACCTTCTTAAACGGCACGGAACAGGGAAAGCCGGAAACCGTGACGGTTACGGCGCGCGAGGCTGTGGATGCGCGCGTGCGCGAGGGCACGCAAAAAGTGGAGGCGGATGCGGAACCCGGGAAACGGGAAGGCGAGCGCGGGAAGGATGCCGGTGCGCTCACATTCCGGCACCCGACGGAGCGCGGCCGCATTGAATCCAACTACGGCCAGCGCGCGGGTGTGCTTCACCTTGGCCTTGATTACATCGGTGCGGAAGGCGATGCGGTATACGCCGCCTGCGCCGGCACGGTTGTGAGCGCAATCGAACGCGGCGGGTATGGCCTCATGGTGGAGATCGACCATGGGGACGGATTTGTAACGCGCTATGCGCACCTTGCTTCGGCCTCTGTTGCGATTGGGGATGCCGTTTCAGCGGGGGACGCAATCGGCACGCTCGGCAGCAGCGGCAACTGCAAGGAGCCGCACCTGCACTTCGAGCTTCGGATCGACGGAATCGCCTATAATCCCCGCTATTACCTTGATTGACGCGGATGTGCGCCGCTTGCCGTAACGCGCGCGGGATGATACAATAAAGTTTGGCACTGATATCTATACGGAAAAGAGGGTGAAAGCATGGCGCTTTTGAAATTCCGCTGCAAAGCCTGCGGCAAGGTGTTTGACGAGTTGGTCTCCCCTGCCGCGCTGAACAAAGTAAAATGTCCGGAATGCGGCGGCGAAACCGAGCGTGCCTATGAGGGAAAGTGTGTGCGTGCGGGACAGGGCGGCTGCAGCGGAAGCTGTGCAAGCTGCGCCGGCTGCAAGCACTAAGACGCCCGGCAAAACAACATGAAGGAGAACCTATGTCGCATTATGTGATAAACGGCGGGCGCCGGCTGGAAGGCAGCGTGACCATCAGCGGTGCGAAAAACGCCGCGGTAGCGATCATCCCGGCGGTTATTTTGGCGGGAGAAAGCTGCCTTGTGGAGAACCTGCCGCAGATTGAGGATGTGCGTATTCTGGAGCAGATCCTCCAGCATATGGGCGCGGATGTGGAATTTACGCCGGATGGCGCGATGCGGATTGACCCCAAAAAAATCAACACGCATACGGTTACGTTTGATATGGTGAGCCGCCTGCGCGCTTCGTATTATCTTCTTGGGGCGATGCTCGGCCGCTATGGCCATGCGGAAATCGCGCTGCCGGGGGGCTGTTCCATCGGCCAAAGGCCCATTGACCAGCACATTAAAGGCATGCGTGCGCTCGGCGCGAAGGTGGTCATTGAGCGCGGCATCGTAAAGGCGCATGCGCAAAAGCTTACCGGAGCGGAAATTTACCTTGATGTGGTCAGCGTTGGCGCGACGATCAACATTATGCTCGCTGCAGTCGGCGCCGAAGGACAAACGATCATCTCCAACGCTGCAAAGGAGCCCCATGTTGTGGATGTTGCAAACTTCCTCAACATGATGGGCGCATCCGTTAAGGGCGCGGGCACGGATGTGATCCGCGTCAACGGCGGCAGAAAGCTGCACGGCTGCACCTATGCCATCATTCCGGACCAAATCGAAGCAGGCACGTTCATGATCGCTGCCGCTGCAACCCATGGGGACGTTGTGATCAACAACGTGATTCCCACGCACCTTGAGGCCATTTCCGCGAAGCTGATGGAAAGCGGCGCGCAGGTCATCGAAGGGGATGACGGCCGGGAATTTTTTATCCGCGTGAGCAGCACGGGAAGAGCGCGGGCAGTGAACATCAAGACCCTGCCGTATCCCGGATTCCCGACGGACCTCCAACAGCCCATGATGGCGTATCTTTCCACGGCGCAGGGCAACAGCTTCATTGTGGAAAACATCTTTGAGGATCGTTTTAACCATGTGGCGGAACTGCAGCGCATGGGCGCAACCATTACGCTCAACGCACGCACGGCCATGATCGAAGGCGTTGAGCAGCTTTCCGGCGCGCCGCTGTTTGCAACGGATTTGCGCGCGGGTGCTGCGCTTATCGTTGCGGCGCTCGCGGCGGAAGGCGAAAGCCAGGTGCACAACATTGAATACGTAGACCGGGGCTACGAGTTTTTTGAGCAAAAGCTGCGGGCGCTCGGCGCGGATATCCGGCGTGTGGACTAAACGAAGCGGATTCAAAAGGGCGGCCGGAAGGCCGCTTTTTGTTTGTGCAGGCAGCGCTCCCCTGCCCGTGGAATGTCGATACCCCAGTCCTTTTGCGGGGATAAGACGAACCTCGGTCGCCTGCGGCGAAGTAAGCTGCGCGAGTGGGGTAAGACAATCCTCAAGTCCGCTTGCGCGGACAGCTCCTTTCAGAAAGGAGCCTTTTGGTTGCAGTTTGCCAAAAGCGCCCTTTACAAAAAGAGGCCGGCGGCCTATTTATTTCCCGGGAAATGCCGCAAGTTTCCCCTATTTTATGCTATAATGCAGGAAAGAACCTCGAAAGGATTGCCGTTATGGAAAACCTGAAGCTCCGCCCCGTCCTTGCCATCCGCGTTTTCGCGGGCGACACGAAGGCATTTGGCCCGGGCATTGCAACGCTGCTGCGCCATGTGTCCGCGCTGCATTCCCTGCGCAAAGCTGCTGCCGAAATGGACATGGCCTATTCCAAGGCCTGGCGCATTACAAAAGAAAGCGAAGCCGCGCTCGGCTTCGCCCTGCTTGATTCCTCCACCGGCGGCAAGCATGGCGGCGGCGCGCGCCTTACGCCGGAGGCCAGCGCCCTGCTCGCCCGCTACGACGCTTATACGGACGCGCTCCGCGCCGCAAGCCTGTCGCTCTTTCGGAAGCATTTCCCGGAGGACAGCGTTTGATTTATTGCAGCTCGATTTTATCCGCAACGATCTGCGCCGGTTCGGAAATCATCACCTGCCCGCTGAATGTGACGCGAATCGCATCCCCGGGCGCGAGCGCGGGCATGGTTTCGCAGGAAACATAAACCTTTTCCCCTTGCGCAAAGCCCTCGCTTTCCTCCGCACAGGTAACCATTACGGCGTTTTCATATACCTCAGTCACCGTGCAGGAAAGCGTTTGCCCGCTGCCCTTGCAAGCGCCAAGCAATGCGGCGAGCAGGAATGCCGTTATGAAAATGACCCCCCATTTTTTCATAAAAAGGAATACCTCCGTCCGTCTCTGTGATGTGCATGTCCCATCTTCAGTATAGACGATTCCGGAGGCGGATTGGTTGCGAATTTGTAAATATTTCCAACAGGTTTTTTAAATTTCCAAAATCAGCCCTGGCGCATCAGCAGCTCATACAGCCCTTCAAGCATATCCCTGGAATAATATTCGATCACAAGCTTCCCCTGTTCTTCCGTGCCATTGATGGCAACCCGCGTGCCAAGGCGTTCCCGCAGCTGCTCCTGCGCGGCATAAAGATCGTTTGATCTGCACCCACGGGCGGCCTCCGCCTTTTGCTCGGCCTTCATGCGCCGGATTTCTTCCTCGTTGTTGGCTGCATGTGCGCGGCGCTCCACCTCGCGCACCGAAAGGCCGCGCAGGGAAGCCTCCTGCGCGAGCGTGCGCTGTTTGCGCGCGTCCTTCACGGCAACGAGCGCCCGCGCCGCGCCTGCGGAAAGCTTGCCCTCACGCACATAGTCCTGCACGCCGTCGTCCAAATTCAAAAGGCGCAGCGAATTTGTAATGGCCGGGCGGCTTTTCGCGAGGCGCTTTGCCACTTCTTCCTGCGTAAGGTCGTGTTGTTCCATCAGGAAACGAATGGCTGCCGCTTCCTCGATGGGGTTCAGGTTTTCGCGCTGCAGGTTTTCAATGAGCGCAACTTCCATCACCTCTGCATCGTCGAGCGCTTTGACGATCACCGGAACCTGCGTAAGCCCTGCAAGGCGCGCCGCGCGGAAGCGGCGTTCCCCCGCGACGATCACAAAACGTTCGCCGTTTTGCCGCACGATGATCGGCTGCACCATGCCGTGCCGCGCGATGCTGTCCGCAAGTTCTTTGAGCTTTTCCTCATCAAACGTTTTGCGCGGCTGGTCCGCGTTGGTATCAATCAGATAAACATCCGTCTGCCGCACGCCTTCCGGCGGCGCTGCCGTATAATCTCCAAGGAGCGCATCCAGCCCGCGCCCAAGACCTTTTTTCATCGCCATTGTTTATTCCTTCCCCTTCCCTTCGTCCTTTGCGATCAGCTCGTCTGCAAGCGCAGCATATGCTTTCGCCCCCACGCTTTTCGGGTCGTACTTGTTGATCGGCAGGCCGAAGCTCGGCGCTTCCCCCAGACGCACCGAGCGCGGGATGATGGTATTATATACCTTGTTCTTAAAGAATTTTTTGACCTCATGCACCACCTGTTCGGAAAGGTTCGTGCGCGCATCAAACATCGTGAGCACCACGCCTTCCACGTCAAGCCGCGGATTCAGATGTGCGCGGACGAGCTTCACAGTGTTCATGAGATCCGAAAGCCCTTCAAGCGCATAATACTCGCACTGGATGGGCGCAAGCAGCGTGTCCGCCGCCGTGAGCGCGTTCACCGTCAAAAGCCCGAGCGACGGCGGGCAATCGATGAAAATGTAATCGTACTCCCGACGCACGCCCGCAAGCGCACGTTTGAGCACCGTTTCACGCGCCATCGTATTCACAAGCTCCACTTCAGCGCCCGAAAGTTCCTTGCGCGCCGGGATCACAAACAGGTTTTCCACTGCCGCAGGTACGGCCGCCTCGCCTGCGGGCACGCCGTTGATCAGCACATCATAAACGCTATATTCCGGCGCTTCCTTATCCACGCCCGCGCCGCTTGTACAATTGCCCTGCGGGTCAATGTCGATACACAGCACACGTTTTCCCCGCTCTGCCACGCAGGCGGAAAGATTGACGGTCGTCGTCGTTTTGCCGACGCCGCCCTTCTGGTTTGCAATCGCGATGATTTTGCCCATTGCTTGCTCCTTTGACGTTTCAAATCTCAAAAAGCGCGCCCAAACAGCATAATTCCAAAAAATTCGCGTGGCGCGCGGCTTGTCTCACATTCTCATTATAATATATGCATGCGGCGAACACAACGAAAGGACGAAAAAAAGAAGGTATGTTTCACGTGAAACATACTCCAAATTGTCGAAAAAGCGCATGCCTGCTTTTTTGAAGAACTTTATTGCCATTCGTATTTGCAGAACGGTGAGCAGCATAGCAGGAAAATCCCATTGCTTCTTGAGATTTTTCAACACTTTAACGGTTGTTTTATACAAAACGTTCTTATGGCTCTTCCATATGCTCACAATAAGCGCAATGCTTCCATTGCAATCCACAACAATTTTTCTCGTGCCGAAAAATTACAATACCATCCTCTGTCGTCGTAGGGCTCACTACCCGAAAGCATGTCCCCGCTATAAAAAACCTGACCGAAACCTTTGTTTCTATACTGTGCAACAGCAGCCATAGTAGCACATTCCATCTCAACCACCTTGCATCCCTCGGCCTTTCGGTATTCGATCATTTCTCTTGTTTCTCGATAGAATCCGTCTGTCGACCATGTGGTACATTCGATGTATCGAATTTTGTATTGTTCCAAAACTTTTTTAATCGCCTTTATTGGCCCAGCTTGCAGTTCAATAAAGCGAGATGCTGCTAAGTACTTATAGGATGCCCCTTCATCTCTCAGTGCACGAACCGGTAAAATTACATCTCCAGCCGGAATGTCATCTAATACACCACATCCCCCGCAGCAAAGAATAATCTCGACCCCTTTACCGTATAACCAGTCTACCATCATTGCAATCGAACCAGAAGCCACAACTGCCTGAATAACGCATAGTTCTGTGCCATAGTATTTCAGTTGATAAACATTGAACTCTTTCATTTCCGAAGGATATGTGCCTATTTTTCTTGATTCATGTTTCTGGATCACAGCAGCAATGGCTTCTTCAAAAAACGCAATTACACATAGGCGAGGAAACGTTTCCCCCGATGCTTGTGGATTGATGACAGCATGCGATTCAGTGCTGCGCTCCAAAATAGGAAACTCATTTTTTATAATCATTCCATGCTCCTTGCTCCTATTGATTGTGCATTATCTATATGGCACGCGTATCAGTTTTCTATAAAAGCAGGTCATTTCGCGCCCTGTGATTTGTCTATTAACGTCGCCTGCTAGATGCTTTGCCTCTGCGCTTACCCCCTCTGTGGTACCACAGGCCACTTATTCAATTCCATTCAACGGTCTGTATTTCCAGTATATCAGACGTTCAACAAAAAAGCGAATGTTCCACGTGAAACACTCGCTTTATTCGGACGCTTTTGCGTTTTTATGCCATCGGCTTCAGGTTGGGCGATACGGTCAGCTCCGCTTCGGTTGCTGCCTCTACATCGGCCACGGTGAATTCCGGATTAATCTCCTCCAGCACAAACCCGCCATCGGTAACCCGGATCACACACATCTCCGTGACAATCAAGTCAACACAGTTTACCGCAGTGTATGGAAGCGTACATTGCTTCAAAATTTTCGGGCGCCCTTTGGCAGTATGCTCCATGGCAACGATGACCTTCTTTGCACCAATGACAAGGTCCATTGCCCCACCCATTCCCGGTACGATCTTGCCCGGGATAATCCAGTTTGAAAGGTTTCCCTTTTCATCCACCTCCAGCGCGCCGAGCACCGTGCAGTCAATATGCCCGCCGCGGATGAGCGAAAAGGAAACTGAAGAATCAATAAATGCGCCGCCCGTCTGAACGGAAGCAGGCTTTCCGCCCGCATCCACGACATAGGCAGGTTCGGCTTCCTCACCGGGATGTCCGCCGGCATGGATGATGCCGTTTTCCGCATGCAGCGTGACATGCACGTTTTCCGGCAGGAAAGCCGGCACCATCGTGGGCAGGCCGATGCCGAGGTTTACGACGTCGCCATCGTGCAGTTCCTTTGCCACACGCTTTGCGATAAATGGTTTGATCTCTTCACGGTTCACAGCGCTTCTCCTCCATCCACGATAAAGTCCACAACGATGCCGGGCGTCATCACGTTTTCCGGTTTAATCGTGCCTGCCTCCACAAGGTTGTCCGCTTCCACAATCACCAGATCTGCCGCCATCGCCATAACCTGGTTAAAGTTGCGCGTAGTTCCCTTATACCAAATGTTGCCGTAGTGATCCACCTCATAGCCGGAAATCAGCGCAACATCGGCATGCAGCGGGCGCATCAGCAGGTAGGATTTTCCATCCACATCCACGACGGAATGAACGAATTCCGAATCCTCCACAATCGTGCTGAATCCGGTCGGCGTCAGCACGCCGCCCAAGCCTGCGCCGCCCGCGCGGATCATCTCCACAAAGGAACCCTGGGGCAGAAGATCGACCTGCAGCGTCCCTTCGTTCATCTGCTGCGCAACCTCGGGATTGAGCCCAACATGCGTTGCGATCAACCGCTTTACCTGGCGGTTGCGAATCAGCTTTGCAACGCCATAGCATTCGCTTCCATCCGGGCCCTGCAGCATGGCTCCATCGTTGCAGATCACCGTGAAACCGCGTTTCCCGCTACGCGCAAGTGCGTCCAGAATCCCATGTGTATTTCCACACCCCATGAAACCGCCAATCATGATCGTTGCGCCTTCCGGGATCATTGCAACCGCGTCCTGCACGGTAATGACTCTTTTCATAAACTGTCCTTCTCCATATTCTTTTCTTTGTATGTTGCGGGTCAAAAATTCGCTCCCAGCAGATTGGATTTCATTATAGCATCTGTTCGCGTGAAAACTCAAAAACGTTTTTTTAATTATATCGTTCTTTTAATAACATTCCTGTCTGTATGTAAACAAAGCCGTTCCACGCGTTCACGCGCCTTGCGTGCACGCTGTTCCACGCCGTAGCACAAGCGTTTATGAACGGAAAGCAAAAGAAAGGAGAAGGGCTGCCTAAAGCTTTGCAGCGCTTCTCCCTCCGGTCTTTTGTGTTTTGCTCTTACGATGCCATAGGTTTTAAGTTCGGCGATACGATCAGCTCCGCCTCTGTTGCGGCCTGCACCTCGGCCACGGTGTACTCCGGGTTGATTTCGGTCATAAGCAGGCCTTCCGGCGTAACCTCCAGCACGCACATGTTTGTGATGATCAGGTTCACGCACCCGACTGCGGTCAGCGGCAGCGTGCAGCGCTTCATGATCTTTGGCGCCCCCTTGACCGTGTGTTCCATGGCGACGATGACGCGCTTTGCGCCGATCACAAGGTCCATTGCCCCCCCCATTCCGGGCACGAGCTTGCCGGGGATGATCCAGTTTGCGATGTTGCCCTCCGCATCCACCTGCAGCGCACCGAGTACGGTGCAATCGATGTGACCGCCGCGCATGAGCGCAAAGGAAAGAGAGGAATCGATATACGAGCCGCCTGGAAGCGCACTTGTGGGCCGGCCGCTGGCGTCGATAATATAGCCCGGTTCCGTATTGGAAGGATCCGGCCAAGGCCCCTCGTCCACAATGCCGTCCTCTGCATGGAGCGTCACGCGGACATCATCCGGCAAGTAAGCGGAAACGAGCGAAGGCACTCCGATGCCGAGGTTCACGACATCGCCGTTATGCAGCTCGCGTGCGGCACGCTTGGCGATGAAAGCTCTGGTTTCCTCCCGGTTCATAGCGTTCTTCTCCTTTTCTGCACAACGTAATCCACAAGAATGCCCGGCGTCACGACGTTTTCCGGTGCAATTTGCCCACATTCTACGATGTAATCCGCCTCGGCAATCACGGTATCCGCCGCAAGCGCCATGACATGGTTGAAATTGCGCGTGGTGCCTCTGTACCAGATATTCCCTTTTCTGTCGATATAATAGCCGGAAACAAGCGCAAATTCCGCGCGCAGCGGGCGCATCATCAGGTAGCGCTTGCCTTCCAGCTCTACGGCGGAGTACACGAGCGGTGAATCCTCCACAGGCGTCCCAACGCCCGTGGGCGTAAGCACGCCGCCAAGGCCCGCACCGCCCGCACGAATCATCTCCGCAAAGGAGCCTTGCGGGATCAGATCCACCTGAAGTGAACCCTCGTTCATTTGTTGGCCGACTTCAGGGTTCAGGCCCACGTGGCTTGCGATCAGGCGTTTCACCTGCCGGTTGCGGATCAGCTTTGCAACGCCGTAGCATTCGCTGCCGTCCGGCCCGTTCAGAACCGCGCCATCGTTGCAGATCAGCGTAAACTCACCCTTTCCGCTGTTCGCAAGCGCAGTTACAAGCGTATGCGCGTTTCCGCAGCCCATAAACCCGCCGACCATGAGCGTCGCCCCATGCGGGATGCGCGCTACCGCCTCCTCTGGTGTAATGAATTTCGGCATGTCCGTCCCCAATCATCGTTTCATTTATTCGGCACTATTATACCATCCAGCATTGAGAAACTTCAATGTTTATGTAAATAAAAATTTATTTTTCTTAATTTTAATAGACATTTTCTATCGCAATGATAATTAAGCTCTTTCACCTGCGCTTTACCGCCCGATGCGCAGCAGAAACACACCTGGAAGCAGCCCGCCCGCCTCCGTACGCGTTTCGGTGATGAGCGTAAGCCCTGGCCGTTCGCGCACAAGTTTTTTGAGCAGCGTAAATTCCATCGTATAAAGCAGGGCTACACCGCCCGGCATGAGCCATTCCGGAAGTTTATCCAGCATTGCGGCATACAGGCGCTCGTTGTTTTTATGCGTACCCACACGATTGCCAAACGGCATGTTTGCGATCACCTCATCATATTTGCGCTTCGCCTCAAAACGCAGGCAGTCGTTGCAGATGAACTTCGCGGAAGAATGCGCTGCTGCAGCGTTTTCGCGCGCGATATCAATCGCCTTATGCGCAATGTCCACGCCTGTAAGCGATCCTGTTTCCGTAAGCTTTCCGCGCTCGATCAGCAGCGTCCCGCTGCCGCAGCAAGGGTCGAGCACGCGCGCGCCTTCCCTTAAATATGCCCGCGCATAGCGCAGCACGGCAGCCGCCGTTGCAGGGTGGATGGATGCGGGCAACGCCCTCACGCGGTAGGCAAAGCGATCATCCGGAATTGTGTACAGCTTCACGAACACATCCGCGCTTCCATTGCGCCGGAGCTCGATCCGCAGCTCCGCTTCATAATTCCCGGGCGCATTCACAAGCAGCCCGCCGTCGAGCTTCGCGGCGACAGCCTTCGCAAGCGCCGCCCGGTCTGCGTCTTCCCCACGCACTTCAATGCGGTAGCCAAACGGCGGCTCTCCCGCATGCGCCGCCGGCAGGAGTTCCCGCAGGAACGCGCCCGCATACCGCGCAATCAGTTCCGGCACGGCGGACGCTTTTCGTGCAACAGGAAACAGCAGCTCAAAGAAGCTGCGGCACGCAAGCAGCGGCGCAAGATCCTGTGCCGTTACCGAAACCGCGCCCGGCTCTGTCGCAGCAGGCGCAATCCCATGCTGCGCAAGCTCATATGCGAGTGAACCCTCCAGCTTGTCCGGCGTGCGCAGCTCCAACGCATAGGCCTTCGGCAGGCCTGAAAACACATGCTTTGAAAGGTGCAGGAAGCTTTTTCTTGCAGAAGCAAGCGCCTCGGCTTCCTCGCGCGCATGGCGTTCTTCCCCTGCGTCCACAGGCGGGGCAACGGTGTAAGCATCGAGAGCTGCCTTCGCTTCTTCCCCACCGCATGCGCCAAGCGCAAGCAGGAGCGACGGGCGCACAAAACGCTGCCCTTCCGCTGCAAGCGCCGAAACAAGCGCGGGAACATCCCGCGCATCAGCAAGCGCGCCCGCAAGGCGCGCCGCATTCTTCCGAAGCTTCGGCGCATCCGAACGCAGCGCCGCATAGAGCGCCGTACGGTCCTCCCCCAAAAGCGCGCCGATGCGCGCCGCATAAGCCTGCCGCTTTGCACAGCGGCACAGGAACGCGCAGGCCGCGGCGTTCCCTTCCTCCGCAAACAGCGCCCACGCCGCTCCAAATGCGGCCTCCGCCTCCCCAAACAGCAGTTCAGAGCCGTTGGGTGCGGCAAGGCGCTGCCGAACCTGCTCTTTCGTTAGTTCCCGCATGGTTTCTCCTTCCCCTTACTCCTTCTTCATTGCGCTGCGGATCACCGCAAGCACCTCATCCGCTCCGTCTGCAAGGGGCTCCGCACTCATCGTAGCGATGAAGGAAAGCCGCCTGTCATATAAGTCGTTTACCGCGTCAAGCAGCGTTTCCGGCGTGAGCGACTCCTGCTCCAGCACCATCGCAAATCCCTTGCGCGCAAAATATCCTGCGTTGAGGATCTGATCCCCCCGGCTCGCGGAGCGCGGCAGAGGGATGAGCAGCGCGGGCTTGGAAAGCGCGAGAAATTCAAACACCGCGTTCGCGCCCGCACGCGAAACCACGACATCCGTTGCCGCAAGCACATCCGGCAGCGCCTCGTTAACGTATTCAAACTGGCGGTAGCCCGGCTGGTTAAGCTGTTCCTCCACCTTGCCCTTCCCGCAAAGGTGCACAATATCGTAGCTTATCAAGAGCTTCGGCAGCGCCGCGCGCACCGCATCGTTCACCACAGATGCGCCAAGACTCCCGCCCATAATAAGCAGAACCGGCTTTTTATCGTCGAAACCCAGGAACGCCAGGCCGCGCTCCTTGTCTCCCTGGTAAAGCTCCGGGCGGATCGGCGTGCCCGTATGCACGCCCTTCGCCCCCACGTGCGCAAGCGTGTCCTCAAACGTTACGCAAATCCTATCCGCGAACTTCGCGTTGATCTTGTTGGCAAGGCCCGGCGTGTAGTCCGATTCATGCGTCACAACGGGGATATGCTTGCCATGCGCCGCGATCACCACCGGCACGGAAACAAAGCCGCCCTTTGAAAACACCGCGGCCGGCTTCACTTCCCGCATCACGCGGCGCGCCTGAAACAGGCCGCGCATTACGCGGAACGGGTCCGTAAAATTCTTCCAGGAAAAGTACCGGCGCAGCTTGCCGGACGATATGATATGGTATGTGACGTCCTTACGCTCCGAAAGGATCGTACGCTCAATGCCGTCCGCCGTGCCAATGTAGTGCACTTCGATGCCTTCCGCCAGCAGCTGCGGCAAAAGCGCCAAATTCGGCGTTACATGGCCGGCGGAACCGCCGCCTGTCAGGATGATCTTCTTTTCCATCAATAAAGCCCTTCCAATAAACTATGCTCTTCACTTTCATACTATGCGCAAAAGCAAAATAAGTATATCATCCGTTGCGGGACGAAGCAAATAACAATTGACATTTTCCGGCACACAACGGACAATATCATTATCGTTGGATCATGCCGGGCTGCGGGAATAAACGTTCCTGCAGCCACACGGGAACGTTTCACGTGAAACAATGCCGGCATGCACTTCGTTATTGCCAACCGCGCGCCGCAGCACGCCAACACTCCGAAGGAGGGAACCGCCATGTTCAGTTTCCGCGAATGCGCCCCCGCTGAAGGCGTGGAACGCATCGCCAGCCTCATTCCGCGCTTAACAATTCTGCAGGACGCACGGGAGTGCGCCCCGCTCGCACGGCTTCTTGCCGCAGCTTCCGCCATTCATGCGGGAGATACGCTCGGTGCGCTTTCCTGTTATCATGCACTTTCGGCATCGCTTCTTTCCTCCGGCGCACGCCGCGTCAGCGGGGACCTTTGGCTTGATTATCTTCTTTGGCTTGTGATCGAACGCCCGCATGCCTTTGCCGTTATGGCGGCGGACGGCCGCATGGAGGAGGCGGAACGCATTGCAATGCGCGCGGATCTTGCGATCCTTGGCGAGCTTGCAACGCTCTCAGGCGCGCACCTGTACCGCATGGCTGCCGAGCGGCACCGGGAGCTGCAGCTCAAGCCGCGCCACGCAAAGGACAACATCTCCCTGATGTCCTCTGCTGTGTGGTCCGGCGGCAGCGTTCGCCCCGCTCCGGCTGCAAACGCAAAGCCGCAGCAGGAGCCCGAAGCGCCTGCGCCCTTTCTTTCCTCCATGCCGCCGGAGAGCGAATGGCTTCCCTGGCAGTATGGCGAAATGGAACTTCGTGACGCCTTTGTTTCGGACGAAGCGCTTGAGGAGGTCTACATCCGCCTGCTCGAAACGCCGGATTGGCGGGCGCTTTGCGATGATCTTTGGAATTTCTTCGCAGCCTATGGCTGTGCGCCGTTTTTAAAGGACAGATTGTTTCACGTGAAACAAAACGCGCTCCTCCCCTTCTCCCAACATGCAGGCCGGTATTGCGCGCTTCCCTTCCTTGAACCGGAACGCAGCACGCTCACGGAGCACGCCATTCGCTTCATGCGCGGCGAAACGGCGGAGCCGGTGCTGCTCGCGGGGCCTGCCGGCACGGGGAAAACGGCGCTTGCACTGAGTCTGGCCGAAGAGCTTCCGGAGCTGCGCATCGTGCTCATTCCCCGCGGCACTCCGTTTGATGCGGATGCGTTGATCGCTGCGCTTGCAGCGCAGCCGCTGCGTTTCCTGCTTCTGCTGGATGACGCAGACCCCGCTTCGGGCGATGTGCGCACGCTGTTTGAGCGCCGTTCTGCGTTTTCTTTCCCTGCAAACGTGCTGCCGGTTGTGACGGCGCGCGCCGCCGAGCCGGATTGCGGCATCGTGAAAACGGTTTGGTTTTCCTATCCAAAACTGGCGGAATTTGCCGAAATGGTGGAGGCGCTGCTCTCCCAGCGCGGTTCGGCAGTCGACCCCGCCGCAGTGCGCAACGCCTGCGTAGATTATCAGGTTGATGCGCGGGAGCGCCTTTCCGTCGCAGCTGCCGTGCGGCTTGCAGAAGAACTCGCGGTTGGCAACGGTTACTCCGGCGTGGTATAATAATAAATTGAAAATTCAGCGGCAACGCTTTTTGAAGGAGGATTCATGCAGCTCTATAACTCCGCATCGCGCAGGAAAGAGGAATTCATCCCAAACCATCCGGACATCGTAAAGATGTACACCTGTGGGCCCACGGTATATCACTTCGCGCACATCGGCAACCTGCGCACCTACATCATGGAGGATGTGTTGGAGAAGTATCTCCGCTACTGCGGCTACAACGTCAAGCGCGTCATGAACATTACGGATGTCGGCCACCTTTCCTCGGATGCCGACACGGGCGAGGACAAGATGCTCAAGGGTGCAAAGCGCGAGCACAAAACGGTTATGGAAATCGCGAAATACTATACGGACGCGTTTTTCGAAGACTGCCGGAAGCTGAACATCAAGCGGCCGGACGTTGTTGAACCTGCAACGAATTGCATTCAGGAATACATCCGCCTGATCGAGCGGCTGATTGAACGCGGCTATGCCTACGAGGCGGGCGGCAACATTTACTTCGACACCTCGAAGCTCAATAAGTACTATATCTTCAACGAGCATAAGGAAGAAGACCTTGCCGTGGGCGTGCGCGAAGGCGTGGAGGCGGACGACAATAAGCGCAACAAGGCGGACTTCGTGCTCTGGTTTACAAAGTCCAAATTTGAGGATCAGGAGCTCAAGTGGGATTCTCCCTGGGGCGTGGGGTATCCTGGCTGGCACATCGAATGCTCCGGCATCAGCATGAAGCATCTTGGGGAGGATCTTGACATCCACTGCGGCGGCATTGACAACGCCTTCCCCCACCACACCAACGAAATCGCGCAAAGCGAAGCGTATCTCGACCATCCCTGGTGCAAATACTGGTTTCATGTGCTGCACCTGAACACCAATTCAGGCAAGATGAGCAAATCCAAGGGCGAATTCCTTACGGTTTCGCTTCTGGAGCAGAAGGGCTACGATCCCCTTGTGTACCGCCTGTTCTGCCTGCAATCGCACTACCGCAAGTCGCTTGTGTTCAGCTATGAGAACCTGGATAACGCGGCAACGACCTATGCAAAGCTCATCAGCCGCATTGCGGCGCTGAAACCGGAGGCCGGTGAAGCGTTCGACGAAGCTGCGGCCGAAACGCTGCGCGCAAAGTTTAACGATGCGCTCGGCAACGACCTCAACACCTCCCTCGGCGTGACCGTGCTTTACGATGTGCTGAAGTTTGGAACCAACGCCGCAACAAAGCTTGCGCTTCTCGGAGAGTTTGACGCCGTGCTGGGCCTTTCCCTGTTGCCGGCTGCTGAACGCGCGCGTGCGGAAGCAGAGCGGCTTGCAAAGGCGGAAACGCAGGCCACGGTTGTGAGCGAAGGTGAACCGAACGCGGAGGCGGAAGCGCTTGCCCTTGCGCGCATCGAGGCGCGTAAAGCGAAAGACTGGGCGCGCGCGGACGAGCTGCGCGAAGCGCTTAAGGCCATGGGCTTTGCCGTGGAGGACACGCGTGAGGGCGCAAAGCTCAAGCTTCTGTAAAAACGCGGCGGCGCACTTCCCCCGCATCTGTAAACATTGAGTTAACAAGCCGGGGAAGCGCTTGTATAATACACCCCACATTGGTATATTTTAGAAAGGCAGGAACTTTATCGTATGCCCCAAATGGAATTGCCCGAAATCGACGTGTTTTCCCTTTTTATCCCTGCGGCAGGCCTTTATCTTCTTTGGATTGCCATTTTTGGCAAAGGCAAGCTGCTGCAAAATGAGCATCCCAAATGCTCTCCGGAAAAATACCGCTTCTGGATGCGGATCCTTGCCGCTGTTTCCGGCCTTCTGCTCCTCGTAAAAGGGGTGCTTGAAATTTTCGGAGTCGTAAAAGTGGGCACTTTCCTGAGCGGATTCCTCTGGGTGCTGGGCCTTGTCGCCCTCATCGGAATGATGGCGTTCAGCGTTGTGATGACCGACCGGCAGAAGGCGCGCGAGGCAGCCGAAGAGGAAGCGAAAAAGCGCGGCAGCAGCGGAAGCAGCAGGCAGGCAGGCAGCAGAATGCCGGAAGATGCGTTTTCATTCGGGCGGGAAGAAGCGACTGCAAAAACAAACGAACATACCGGCGATGCCAAATAACACGGCAGCCGGCGGGAAGTAAAGAAAGGAAGGTTACAAAACATGAGAACAAAGAAAGTGCTCGCACTCGTACTGGCGGCACTCACGCTGCTCGGCGTCGCGGGTTCCGCGCTTGCAGCGCCGAAGCCCGTCGTACTCGGCTCCGGCATCAACGTCGGCGGCACAACGATTACAGGCGGCTCCTCTTCAGGCAGCAGCAGTTCAGCACAAACGCAGACGACCCGCACGGGAACGATCGTAAATTGCAGCTCCTGGGTAAGCATGCGCAAGTCCGCATCCTCCAGCTCCTCCCGCATTGCAAAGCTCAACAAGGGTGTGAGCGTTACCATCCTGGACGCCAGCGGCAGCTATTATAAGATTTCCTATGACGGAAAAGAAGGCTACGTATCCTCCCAGTATGTGCAGCTTTCCTCCGGCAGCAATGCAAATACCAACAACAATACCGCAGCCACCGGCACGGGCGTGACTACCGGCAACATCAATTTCCGCACCGGCCCTTCCACCTCCTATTCCAAGGTATCCGGCTGCTCCAAAGTTCCCAAGAATGCCAGCGTAGAGATCCTCGGTGAGTCAAACGGTTGGTATCAGGTGCGCTACAACGGCTACACCGGCTACCTTTCCGCCGATTATGTAAAGGTCAGCTCCGGCAGCGCGGATGCCACCACCCCGGATAAAAACAACAACGCTGCGGCCATAGGCACCGGCACCACCACCGGCAGCGTCAATTTCCGCACCGGCCCTTCCACCTCCTATTCCAAGGTATCCGGCTGCTCCAAAGTTCCCAAGAATGCCAGCGTGGAGATCCTCGGTGAATCGAACGGTTGGTATCAGGTGCGCTACAACGGTTACACCGGCTACCTTTCCGCCGATTATGTAAAGGTCAGCTCCGGCAGCAACAGTAACAACAACAGCAATAATAATTCCCTGAACCCGGTAACCCCGGGCAATAACGGTGCGGACACCATTGGTGCACGCCGTTATGCCAAGTACACCGGAACGACGTCCGACCGTTGGGGTACCATTCAGGTTGCCGGCACGAACATCAATGCCTATATCTACTGCAACGCGCTGGACAGCAAGGGCAACTTCCGCTATAACAAGTACGATTCCAAGACGAACTACATTTACGCCATGAGCTACCATGACGACCCCATCGCCGTCATCACCGGCCACAACATGCGCGTAAGCCAGACAGGCCTGCATGCACTGCATCATGTGCAGAACGCATGGCTTGGAAAATCCAAGTGCGACTACACCAAGCGCTGCAGCGCAAGTTGTGCCGACTGCAAAACTTCCACCTTCAACATCCACTATAACGGCGCGTCGAAGTGGCAGCTCGTCTGCTTCTATGAGATCGACAAGAGCACCGTTTCCTCCTCCTCCACGCGCAAGAAGATCATGAACCTTAACTGCTTCAACTCCACTGTCACCGGGGATCTGAAGCAGCAGTGGCTTGACAGCCAATTCCGGTATGCCACAAGCGCATACCGCGGCATGAAGGTTGCGAACGCCACCAGCAGCGACAAGCTCATGCTCCTCATGACCTGTGCGGATTCCTCCGGTGATTCCTATCAGCGCCTGTATATGGTGCTCAAGGCCGTCGGTTAAACGCCCAGGCAAAACGCATCATACAGCAACATGAACGAGCGGCCCCTTGTGGGGCCGCTCGTTTCAGACTGTCGAAAAACCTGGGAATTATCAAGGGGCCGCAGCTCCTTGACTTCATTCCGGCTCTGACGACACACCCCAGGGTGACCTCTCTTGCCCTTCGGGCAATTCACCTTCTGTGCGTCAGAACGGATGAAACCGTTTGGTTTTCGTACTTTGCGGGTTTTGCCATCCGGCGAAGCGAAGCTTTGCAGGCAAAACCCGAACCCTCGAAAAATGTGGCGCAGCCACTTTTTCGACACGCTCGTTTGTCAGGCCGCCAAAACAGCGGAAGCCAGCATGAAGAGAGGTCGCTTGCTTGCACCCGCGCTCAGAGCCGCTTGTTGCGGCTTTTGTAAAACAGATAGAAGAAAATCCCTCCGGGGCAAAACAAAACCAGAAGAAGGCAAAGCTTCGGGTTAAAGTTGTTCTTCTTTGCGTCCCGATATGTCCATGCGGGGAGCAAAACCAGCCAACACAGCAGGAGCAGAAAGAAGATAGCCTCGCCCACAGCATTGCTCGCGTTCACATCTTTGCCCTCCTTATTTTTCTGCTTACACGGGCGGCATCGTCAAATTCGTCGTCCCCGTCCATATATCATATAACTTAAGTGGGAGAACGGCTTCCGCTCTCCCACAAAACCAATCCCCTATTTTCCGTCCTTCCAGCGCAGAACGGGCTTGCGCGCGGCCTGCACCTCGTCCGGCCTACCGATGGGCGTGGTTTTGGGCGTTTGATGCAGCGCCTCCGGATTTTCGCGGGCGATGCGCGCGATCTCCTTCATGGCCGTAATGAACGCATCAAGCGTTTCACGGCTTTCGGATTCCGTGGGCTCGATCATCATCGCCTCATGGACAATCAGCGGGAAATAGATCGTTGGCGGATGGTATCCGAAGTCAATGAGCGTCTTGGCGATATCCGTTGTATGCACACCGTTTGCGAGCATTTCCTCCGTGGGCGCGATGACACATTCGTGCATGCAGATGCGGTCATGCGCAATGGCATACTCTCCACGCAAAGCGTTCATGACGTAGTTCGCGTTGAGCACGGCGTTTTCACTGGCTTCCCGGAGGCCGCGCCCACCAAGGCTCAGGATGTACGCATATGCCTTTGCGAGCACGCTGAAACTGCCATAATAGCCGCGCACCTTGCCGATGGACAGCGGCCTGTCGTAATCAAGCGAAAGGGCGCCGTCCTCCCCTTCCATTACAACGGGATAGGGCAGGAACGGGATGAGCGCCTTCTTCACACCGACCGGGCCCGCGCCGGGGCCGCCGCCGCCGTGCGGAGTGGAAAACGTCTTGTGCAGGTTGATGTGCATTACATCGAAGCCCATATCGCCCGGGCGCACCACGCCCATGATGGCGTTCAGGTTCGCTCCATCGTAATACAGCAGCCCGCCCGCCGCGTGGACGATCTTGGCGACTTCTTCGATGTTGGCTTCAAACAGGCCCAGCGTAGAAGGATTCGTAAGCATCAGGCCGGCCACATCCGGGCCGACGGCCGCACGCAGCGCGTCAAGGTCAATCCCGCCATCCGGCGCGCTCTTGATCTCCCGCGTTTTGAAGCCCGCCATCACGGCAGAGGCCGGGTTGGTGCCATGCGCTGCATCCGGCACGATAATGACGTTGCGCGCATAGTCCTCCCGCATGTCGTGATACGCTTTTATGAGCATGAGGCCCGTCAGCTCGCCGTGCGCGCCCGCCGCAGGCTGCAGCGTGAATTTATCAAATCCCGCGATTTCGCAAAGCGCCTGCTCCAGCGCGTGCATCATGCGGATGGCGCCCGCTGCGCAGTCCTGATCCGCAAGCGGATGCAGGTCGTTGAACAGCGGTGCAACTTCCTCGTTGATTTTGGGGTTATACTTCATCGTGCAGGAGCCGAGCGGATAGAACCCGTTGTCCACGCCGAAATTGCGGCGGGAAAGGTTCGTATAGTGGCGCACGGCATCCACTTCCGCAAGCTCCGGCAGGGGCAGCGGCTCTGAAGCCACAAGGGATTCCGGCAAAATGCCTTCCAGTGCAGGGACATCCAGCGCGGGAAGATCCGCCCCCCGGCGGCCCGGCATGGAACGTTCAAATAAAAGCGGATAAACACAACGCATCAGGCAAGCACCTCCATGAGCGCGTTGAGAGCAAGGTCGATCTCATCGCGCGTATTGCATTCGGTCGCGCACCAGAGCGCACCCCTCGCATCCGTTTTGCAGAAGCGCGAAAGCGGAACGCCGCCCATGATGCCGCGGCGCTTAAGCGCTTCGTTCACAAGCTCCGCATCCTTTTCATATTCCACAACGAATTCGTTGAAGAACGGGGTGTCGGCATAGCGCTGCTTCACGCCTTTGATCTGCTTCATGCCCTCGGCAAGATAATGCGCTTTTTGCAGGTTCTGCTCCGCCACCTCGCGCATGCCCTCTGGGCCCATCAGCGCAAGGTAAATGCTCGCCGTCACAGCGCAAAGCATCTGGTTTGAGCAGATGTTGGAAGACGCCTTCTCGCGGCGGATATGCTGCTCGCGCGCCTGCAGGGTGAGCACATAGGCGCGCGTGCCGTCCGCATCCACAGTCTCGCCCGCAATGCGGCCGGGCAGGTTGCGCACAAGCTTTTCGGTTGCGGCCATAAAGCCCACATACGGCCCGCCAAACGAAAGCGGGAGGCCGAGCGGCTGGCCGTCGCCGATGGCAACATCCGCACCGTACGCCGCTGGGCGCTTCAGAAGGCCGAGCGTGATCGGGTTCACATAGGAGACGAACAGCCCGCCCGCTGCGTGCGTCAGCTCCGCAAGCGCCGCCATTTCCTCCAGGCAGCCCATGAAATTCGGCTGCGCGGCAAAAAAGCCCGCGCTGCCCGCAAGCGCCGCTTCAAGCGCGGCACGATCGGTGCGGCCGTCTTCGGCAAGCGGCACTTCCACAAGCTCGGTTTTCGAAAAGCGCGCGTACGTTTTCATCGTGGCGATCACATCCGGATGCAGACCCGCCGAATATGCAACCTTATTCTTACGTTTTGCACCGGTAAGCATGTGCATGGCTTCGGCGGCGGCCATCGGCCCGTCGTACACGGAAGCGTTTGCAACGTCCATGCCGGTCAGCTCGCAAATGAGCGTCTGCCATTCAAAGATGGCCTGCAGCATGCCCTGGCTCATCTCCGCCTGATACGGCGTGTATGCGGTATAAAACTCGCTGCGGGAGGCAAGCTGCGGCACGGCAGCGGGGATGTAATGGTGATACGCGCCCGCGCCACGGAAGATCGCAAGCTCCGTATTGTTCTGCCTGGCAAGCGCCGCGAACAGGCGGCGAACGGAAAGCTCGCTCATGCCGCCGGGAAGGTTGAGCTCCCGCCCAAGCCTGAGCGATTCCGGCACATCCGCATAGAGCGCATCAAAGCTTGAAAGGCCGATGGCTTCAAGCATCTCCTGCCGCTCCGCGGGTGTGGAGGGGACATAGGATTTCATAAACGAAACACCTTTCTTTGAAAATTCACGGATTGAAGCGAAATTTGGGGAGGCATGTGTTTCCGCCGCCGAGGACACTGCCCCTGCGGCGGAAACAGCCTTCTTCCTCAGTTCTCTTCCGCAACGAACGCTTCGTATTCTTCGGCGGTGAGCAGCTCGATGCCTTCAAGCGTCTCAAATTCCACAGCTGCGATGAATGCGCCGTAAGGATCGTTGTTGATCTCTTCCGGCGCGCCGTCCAGCGCCTCATTGATCTCCACCACCTTGCCGGACACGGCGCAGTAGATTTCGCTTGCCGCCTTCACGCTTTCAACAACGGCGAAGGAGGCGCCTGCTTCCACCGCGTCGCCCACGGCGGGCAGCTCAACATAAACGATGTCGCCCAGCGCATCCTGCGCGTGGTCGGTAATGCCGATCTTCGCCACGTTGCCTTCGATCAGCAGCCACTCATGTTCTTTGGTATATTTGCGGTCGTTCGGGGTCATTGGTTGGTACCTCCATATAGAAATTATAATTGTTTCACGTGAAACGCCTTATTTCGCGCGCTTGTAAAAGGGCATCGCCGTCTTTTCGGCCTTCAGCCTGCGGCCGCGTACTTCGATCTCATAAACCGGGGCTTCAGAATCTTCAAGATCCACAAGTGCCATCGCATAATTGCCGCCAAGCGTGGGCGCCGGGCTTCCGGAAGTGACATGCCCCACCCGCTTTTCGCCAAGGTAAACGTCCGCATGCTCGCGGGCGATGCCGCGGTCGATGAGCTTTAATCCGATGCGGATGCGCTTTGCCGGTGTAAGCAGGGCTTCCTTGCCGATAAAGTCCTCCTTGTTGAGCTTCACCGCGAAGCTGATGCCAGTTTCCATGGGGGTAACATTTGCATCCATCTCGTGCCCGTAAAGCGGCATGGAGGCTTCAAACCGAAGCGTATCCCGTGCGCCGAGGCCGCAGGGCAACATGTTTACGCACTTGCCGGCTTCCATCAGCGCCGCATGCAGCGCGGGGCCGTCCTTTGCGGCGCAGTAAAGCTCCACGCCATCCTCGCCCGTATAGCCTGTGCGGGATACGATGCATGGGATGCCGGCAACCTTTGTTTCCTGCACAAACGTGTAATTCTTTTCGGGGATCGCCCCTTCCACGCCCGCAGCCTCAAGCACCTGCATAAATTTCGGGCCTTGCAGCGCAAGCTGGGCGTATTCAGCGCTCTTGTTTTCCACCTGCACGGTTGGGATGGCATGCGCCGCAAACCATTCAAAATCCTTTTCCGTGTTGCTTGCGTTGACAACCACGAGGTAGTCCGTGTCGCTGTACTTGTAAACGAGCACATCATCCACCGTTCCGCCGTCCTCATAGCAGACCATGGAATACCGGCAGCGGCCGGGGGTCATGGTTGTGATGTCGTTGGTAAGCATGTATTGCAGATACGGGAATGCACCTTCACCGCTTACCCACAATTCGCCCATATGCGAAACGTCAAACAACCCGCAGCGTTCGCGGACTGCTTTGTGTTCTTCCAGAATGGAGGAATATTGCACCGGCAACGCCCAGCCTCCGAAATCGACCATCTTGCCGCCGAGCGCAATATGCACATCATACAGGGGAGTTTTTTTCAGCGTATCCATTGATAGAATAAGACCTCCAGCTTGTTGTAACCTTATTATATAGCAAAGCAGGAAGCATGAAAAGAGCGATATGCTTTCCTTACGGAAATTTGAACCTTGCTGCGGTTCCATCGGAATTTCCACTAATGTTACATATATTTTTTTATTTTAATAAATATATGTAACCATTTCTATTGACTTACCCATCATGTTTCACTATAATTCCTGATATATTCTGCAAATTCCGATTACATTTTGGTTTTTTGCAAAACCCGGTGTTTGGATTTGACAGCGGTATGCGTTGTGCGGGAGGGTTGTTCCTTCCCAAACGACAAAGGCAAACCCGCCGAAAGGCGGCGACGCAAAGCTAAAGGGCCTGTGAAATGGCAGCCAGCTACCGAATTCTGGGAAAGGATCAACCGAATCATGAACCCCCTTCGCAAGCTTGCGCTCGCATTGGCAGCGCTCATTTTCCTATCCGCATTTTCATATGCCGCATTTGCAAGCGGCATCAGCGTCGGCGGCGTAACCGTGGCGGAAACGCCTTCCGAAAAGGCATCCCCCGAAGTTTCGCCTGCGGCTGCGCCCGAATCGGAGCCAAAATATGCCGAATACCTGAAAAGCACCTCCGAAATCGCCTTCCCGGAGGGCGGCAGCGTTGCGGAAAAGGCGGCGTCGCTTTGCAAAGACAAAAAGAGCGATAAGCAAAAGGCGCTTGCGATCTATAACTATATCGCCGCCAATTTCACCTACGATACCGGCTTTGCGGATGCTGTCCGCGCAGGCAGAATTACCGTCTATACACCGGATACGGCCTCCATCCTTTCCAACAAAAAAGGGGTTTGCTATGATTTTTCCGCCCTGTTCGCCGCGATGTGCCGCAGCCAAGGCATTCCCGCCAAGCTTTGCAAGGGCTACAGCACGCGCGTAGGCGGTTACCATGCCTGGAACGCTGTCTACCTTGCGGAGGATGACGCGTGGTACACGCTGGACCTTACCTTCCCCTGTTATCTCGGCACCGGCAAGGCAAAGTCCTTTTCCAAAGCTACCGTGGACAGCAGCAAATACACGGCAACATCCGCAGCATAACAGGCTTGCAGAAACACAAAGGCAGCTCCGGCGGAGCTGCCTTTATTGGTTCGCTACGGTTCCCCGCAATCCCCCGTCAGCACCTTTGGTGCTGACACCCCCCTTTCAAAAAGGGGGCTTTGGAGAAGCTGCAACGCAAAAGGCTCCTTTTTGAAAGGAGCTGTCCGCACAGCGGACCGAGGATTGTCCCTACATCCCGCAGACGACATTCCCTGCCTGCGGCGGTGCGTGTGTTGCCCGCAATTGCAATGGCCGCAGTTTACGGCAATCCAACCGAATTTTCTTGTTTTCCATTGCCAATTCAAAAGACCGCCTTCGGGCGGACTTTGAGACTGTCGAAAAAGACCTTGGGGGGATTGGGCAGTGCCCGTAAGACAGTTAATCCTCCGCATTACGGAGGATTATTTTATGCCTGTTCTGAAAACTTGCTGGAGGTGAACGGTTTACCGCTCGCGGGCGGAACGTCCACAGGGGATAGCCACTTTAGCGGCGCAATGGGGTGTAGCCACCTTGACGGAAGGCCGTAACACAACATTCCCGGTCAAGCAGCTATCTGCTGTTGCCCGGGAATGCGGCTCCGCAGGATGGGCGATACTCCCGACAGGAAAGTATGGATATACGCCCTTCGCTCCTAAAGGGATTTACAACAGACCGATAAATTCTATGTTTACAGTCCAAAAACTAAATCATCCCCATCTAATTCAGGTAATTGCACAAATCCTAACGAGAAGTATAGATTCTGCGCTTTCATATTACATTGTTCAGTCGCAAGTTTGATCATTTTATCTTTATTGGCTGCCTTCAGGATTTTGATAGCCAACTCAGCGGCTTTTCTTCCATATCCCTTTCCCTGCTGCTTTCTGTCAACAAAAAAGCTCCAAGAATATCCATCGCCATTTCCCAGCCATTTACATTAATTAATGAAACCGATTGGTTCACTTTTTTTGTTGCAGATAATACATGGGTAATTATCCTCTCTGGATAAATATGCCCTTCCGATTGAGAACCATGCCGGATTCACCAAATCCTTTTGCTCATCCTCCAGCTGACAATCATATGCTGCATAAATTAAGTCATTTTCTGTTTTAACTGGCCGAAAAAGCACGATATCATTTGACCAATTATTTTCGGAAAGTTTTTCTAACTCTGTTCGTAAAGACATATTTCACCCCCATAAATCAAATTAATTTCATTCCTTATCTAAAAGGCCGCCCGAAGGCGGCCTTTTGTGCGCAGGAACTTATTCGAGCTCGCTGAGCTTCTTGTAGTATTCGTACTTGTCCTTGGCTTCTTCCTCTGCACGGGCGAACAGATCGTCCGCAATGGCCGGGAAGAACTTCTTCAGGGAAGCATAGCGCGCTTCGCCCATGATGAACTCGCGGTAATCGCTCTTGGCGGGCTTGCTGTCGAGGATGAACGGGTTCTTGCCCTCGGCGGCGAGATCCGGGTTGTAGCGGTACAGCGGCCAGTAACCGGCCTCAACGGCCTTCTTGGCTTCGGCCTGGGACTTGCCCATGTTGATGCCGTGGTTGATGCAGGGCGCATACGCGATGATCAGGGACGGTCCCTTGTAAGCTTCCGCTTCGGTAATCGCCTTGATGAGCTGGTTCTGGTTCGCGCCCATGCAGACTTTGGCAACGTACACATAGCCATAGCTCATGGCCATCATGCCGAGATCCTTCTTCTTGGTGCGCTTACCGGCGGCAGCAAACTTCGCAACCGGGCCGGTCGGCGTTGCCTTGGAGGCCTGGCCGCCGGTGTTGGAATACACTTCGGTATCGAGCACGAGGATGTTGACGTCCTCATCCATGGCGAGCACGTGATCGAGTCCGCCGTAGCCGATGTCGTAAGCCCAACCGTCGCCGCCGAAGATCCACTGGCTCTTCTTGGTCAGCATGTCGGCGGAAGCCACAACTTCGCGCGCGAGCTTGCAGGCGTCGCAGTCACAGCCTTCCATGATCGCGTCCTTGCAGGCCGCAACCAGCTTGTCGCCGGCCGTGCGGGAGCCTTCCGCGTCGTTCATGTTCAGAAGCCATTCGGCGCCTGCGGCCTTGATGTCCGCATCGCACCAGTCAACGGCGATGAGCGCCTTCACGGTATCCGCAACCTTCGCACGGCGGTGCGTCGTGCCGAGGTTCATGCCGAAGCCGTATTCCGCGTTATCCTCGAACAGGGAGTTGGACCATGCCGGGCCGAATCCCTTCTCGTTCTTGGTGTAGGGGCAGGTCGGGGCGCTGCCGCCATAGATGGAGGTGCAGCCCGTTGCATTGGCAATCATCATCCTGTCGCCGAAGAGCTGGGTAACAAGCTTGATGTACGGCGTTTCGCCGCAGCCTGCGCACGCGCCGGAGAACTCGAACAGCGGCTGGAGGAACTGGCTGCCCTTCACGGAAGCCTTGTTCAGCGCAACGTCCTTCTTCGGGAGCTTGATCGCCGCTTCCCAGTTGGCTTCTTCGGTTTCGCAGGAAACATGCAGCGGAACCATCTTGAGCGCCTTTTCCTTCGCAGGGCAAACGTCCACGCAGTTGCCGCAGCCGGTGCAATCAAGCGGGCTGAGCTGCACGCGGAACTTCAATCCGGCGAACTCCTTGCCGATGGCGGGCTTGGTGATGAAGCTTGCGGGCACTTCCTCGCCTTCCTTCACAAGGAACGGGCGGATGCAGGCGTGCGGGCAAACGAGAGAGCACTGGTTGCACTGGATGCAGTTTTCGGGGATCCACTGCGGTACGTCCACCGCGATGCCGCGCTTTTCGTACTTGGTGGTGCCGGTGGGCACGGTGCCGTCCGGGCTCATCTTGGAAACGGGCAGCTTGTCGCCGTTCTGCTCCAGGATGGGCTTGATGAACTCATGATAATACGGATCATCCGTCACAGGGGCAAGCACGGCGCCCTCGGTCGTGGTGGCCCAGGATTCGGGGTACTTGATCTCCTCGATGGCGTTTGCGCCCGCGTCGATGGCGGCATAGTTCTTAAGAACCACTTCGTCGCCCTTCTTGGCGTAGGACTTCTTTGCAGCAGCCTTCATGTATTCAATGGCCTGATCCGCAGGGATGACGTTGGCAAGCTTGAAGAAGGCGGACTGCATGATCGTGTTGATGCGGTTGCCCATGCCGGTTTCCTTGGCAAGCTTGATGGCGTCGATGTTGTAGAACCTGATGTGGTTCTTTGCAATCGCGTTCTTCAGCTTCGCCGGCAACTCCTTTTCCATCTCCTCGAGCGTCCACTCGGAGTTAAGCAGGAACGTGCCGCCTTCCTTGATGCCGTCGGCCACGTCATAATGCGTGACATAGGACGGGTTGTGGCAGGCCACGAAGTCAGCCGCGTCGATCAGATACGGGCTCTGGATGGGCGTCTTGCCGAAGCGGAGGTGGGAAACCGTAAGGCCGCCGGACTTCTTGGAGTCATAGGCGAAGTAGCCCTGCGCATACATGTCGGTATGGTCGCCGATGATCTTGATGGAGTTCTTGTTCGCGCCGACGGTGCCGTCCGAACCGAGGCCGTAGAACTTGCAGGCGATGGTGCCTTCCGGCGCCGCGTTGACCTGCTCCTTCACATCGAGGGAGGTGAAGGTTACGTCGTCGATGATGCCGACGGTGAAGTGGTTCTTCTTCGCGCCATCCAGGTTATCGAACACAGCCTTCGCCATGGAGGGCGTGAATTCCTTGGAACCGAGGCCATAGCGGCCGCCGAGGATCATGACGTCATGGATGCCCGCTTCCGCGAACGCGCTGACGACGTCCTGATAGAGCGGCTCGCCGAGGGAACCGGCTTCCTTGGTGCGGTCGAGCACCGCGACCTTCTTGCAGGTCTTGGGCAGAGCGGCAATGAGCTTATCGGCCGCGAACGGACGATACAGGCGAACCTTGATCAGGCCGAGCTTTGCGCCCTTTGCGTTGAGGTGGTTGATGGTCTCTTCCACAACATCCGCGCTGGAGCCCATGGTGATGATGACCTTGTCCGCATCGGGCGCGCCGACGTAGTCGAACAGGTTGTACTTGCGTCCGGTGATCTTGCCGACTTCGTCCATGTAATGCTGAACGATGGCCGGGATCGCTTCATAATATTTGTTGCCCGCTTCGCGGTTCTGGAAGTAGATGTCCGGGTTCTGCGCGCTGCCGCCCAGGTGCGGATGCTCCGGGTTCAGGGCGCGGGCACGGAAGGCCGCAACCGCATCGCGGTCAAGCAGCTTATCCATGTCCTCATAATCGATCGCTTCGATCTTCTGAACCTCGTGGGAGGTACGGAAGCCGTCAAAGAAATGCACGAAGGGAACGCTGCCCTTGATGGCGGAAAGGTGCGTCACAAGCGCAAGGTCCATAACTTCCTGCACGGAAGCGGAAGCAAGCATGGCAAAGCCGGTCTGGCGGCAGCTCATCACGTCGCTGTGATCGCCGAAGATGGAGAGCGCATGGTATGCAAGCGCACGCGCGGAAACATGGAACACGCCGGGCAGGAGCTCGCCGGAGATCTTGTACATGTTCGGGATCATAAGCAGAAGGCCCTGGGAAGCGGTGAAGGTGGTCGTCAAAGCACCTGCGGAAAGAGAGCCGTGCACGGCGCCCGCAGCACCGGCTTCGGACTGCATCTCAGCGATGCGTACCTTCTGGCCGAACAGGTTCAGCCTGCCGTTGGCCGCCCAGTCGTCTGCAACCTCCGCCATCGGGGACGAGGGGGTGATGGGATATATCGCGGCCACGTCGGAAAACGCATATGCGACGTGCGCAGCAGCGGTATTGCCATCGATTGTCATGGTCTTTGCCATCTTGGTAATATCCTCCTGTGTCATATTGGACTGTTGTATTATATCCTTCTGCTTCCTTCTGGTTATGCCCCGCTAAATATTAAAGGAAAAAGAAGGCCATAATCCGTGTACATTATAGTATTTCCACCCTGTGAAGTCAACCGCAGAGAGAGATTATAGCAGCGTTTTTCAAAGGGAAAACAATCCTTTCCCGCGCTTTGGGGATTGTACCGCTCCACCGGGCCGTGGGGTACTGCGCATCGGTTTTGCCGCCGAAGCGAGCCTTCCCGGTCTCAAAGCGCATAAAGTATGGCTACTTTGTAAAATTTTTAAAATTAATTTCATTTTATGATTGCTTTTTGATGTTAAGGTGTTGTATATTAGGTTTAAATAAAAACGATTGTCTTCCCGCAATGCGATGTAATTTCGTTTTCTTTCTTCGGAATTTGTCTCGCGGCGCGGCTGTAAGATAAAATTCATCCAAAGGAGAAACGAACATGCCTGCTAAAATGAAGATCCGCTCTGCATATGCAACGCTCCCAAGTGCAGAGAGAAAAGTTGCCGACTTTATCCTTGAAAACTCCGAACGCGCCACCCGTATGGTCATCAATGAGATCGCAGAGGCTGCGGGCGTGAGCGTTCCTTCCGTTACCCGCCTTGCGCGCAAACTTGGGTACAGCGGCTTTCTGGATTTCCGCGTTGCGCTTGCCTCCGGCACGGCCAACATGGAAACCAGAAAAAATACGGACATCCTCCCCGAGGACAGCGAGGATACCGTAATCGAAAAAGCCTGCAGCGCTTCCATCAATGCGCTGGAGGACACGTATAAAGCGCTGAACAAGCAGGCGCTCATCTCGCTTGCGCACGCGGTTGAAACAGCAGACCGCATCTTCCTTTGCGGCAACGCAAGCTCCGCCTTGCTGGCAGAGGACATCATGGGCCAGCTCCATACGCTCGGCTTGGAAGCGGTCGTCATTACCGACCCAACGGCGATGGGCGTTTACAAGCGCCGCTTCAAGAAGGGCGATGTGTTCATCGGGATTTCCCGCACGGGCAGGAACAAAGTGCTCAACGATGCGCTCAAGGCTGCGAAGCAAAACGGCGCCATCTGCGCGTTCCTCTGCAATTACATCAACGCGCCTGCCGCGCAGATTGCGGATTTCTTCTTCTGCACCTCCCGGCTTGACGATTTCAAAACCATCATGGGCCGCGAAACAAACATCACCATGATCTCGCTGCTGAACCTGCTCATCATTCTGGTTGCACGCTCGGTCAAGCAAAAGCAGGAAGCACAGGCAAGCGCAAAGAAATGATCATAACCGCCGATTATCATACCCATACGAATTACAGTCACGGCAAGGGCACGCCGGAAGAAAATGTCCTTGCCGCGATTGAAAAGGGCCTCCGCCGCATCGCGATCAGCGAGCATGCGGGGGCTCATCTTTTTTATGGCGTGCGCGGAAACCGGCTGGCCCGGCTGCGGCGCGAAGTGGATGCGCTGGCCCGGCGCTATGCAAATGAGATCGAGGTGCTGATGGGGCTTGAATGCAACCTGATGGCCGCCGGAAAATGCGATGCCCCGCTGCCCGGCTGTGCGGACATTCCATGCGGAGCAGACCTTGCCCCGTTCGATGTGCTTCTGCTTGGCTACCACAAAGGCGTTTGGCCGGAGGATGCCGCAACGCGCGGTGCGTTCCGCGAATCGTTCGGCCTTGGCCATGCAAACCCTGTGAAGGTGGCCGAAGCGCTGCTTGAAACAGCAAACCGCTACCACATCGGGATGCTCTCCCACCCGTGCGAATACGTACAGGCCGATATTCCAACGCTTGCGCGCGGCGCGGCAGAGCTTGGTGTTTTGCTGGAAATCAACGCGAGCCACGTGAGCCTTTCGCCCGCGCAGCTCCGCGAAGCCGCTTCTTACGGCGCAAAGTTTGTCATCGGAAGCGACGCGCACACCCCTTCCCGCGTCGGGACGTTTGAACGGGCCATCCGTGCCGCGGAAGAAGCGCAGGTTGCGCATCTCGTCGTTAACGCAGAAGGCTTTCTAACTTAAAAAATATTTCAATATCAAAAAATTTTTTTTAGATATTCACCGGGCACACAACCGTGTGCCGGTTTTATTTTTTTACATACATTTTTTCTTTCTATCAATAGATAAAATTTATAATTATAATAAATTAATTTTATAATATCTAAATTATATTTGCCGTCACGCTCTTTCTTCCGCTGAAATGCGGCAATCCCCCGTCAGCGGCGAAGCTGCTGCTTCTCAGTGCGCAATGGTCGCGCCGCGTTGCCGCAGAAGCGGCTTCCTTGCGCTCCCTTGCTCATTGGGCTTCCGCCTCGCCGCATCCCGCACTGCTCTCGCTCGGCTCCGCCCCTTTTATAAAGGGGGATTTTGGCAACCTGCAACCAAAAGGCTCCTTTCTAAAAGGAGCTGTCCGCGCAGCGGACTGAGGATTATTCTTTCTGCACCGCCCTTATCATTCCCCGTATTCCATGTTTTGCTTAATTTCGCCATGCTCTACTTCAAACTCCCTGATTCCTGCCGTTATATACATTAATATCTGACTGTTTGCCGAGCGCTCCTCATACTTACATATATACCTGAGTTTTCCCAACTTTTCTGCGCTGATGCGCAGCGAAAAATTCTTCTTATCTTTCATTTTCTTCTATTCCCGGTGCTGCGGAGATATTCCAGAACACCTCCAGCATCAGTCGTGCCCCAATGCGGAATCCATCAATGAAGCTTTCTCCCATTTCCGCAAGCAACATTGACCCTTTATCATCCACTACTTCGTCAAACTCCTTCCGCATTTCTTCCGGCAGCCGTTCCCGAAAACGGTCACACCGCCCGCCAGTGGCCTTAAGCAGGCGCATAGTTTCTTCGAGTGCAGGCTTATACGTTAGAAATGGATATAAGTTTCCATAATACAGTTCGCTTATTGATGATTTCATCTGTGTCCTCCTTTATTGTTTCTAATCAGTCACAATTATAGCAGAAAATCCAGCTATACTCAATATAAAGTTTCTAATTAGTCACAAGAGGGGCTTATGCAGTGGATTCTTCAAGATATTCCATTGGGGAGAAATATTCAAACAATTCGGATGGAAAGAAATATGACGCAGACGCAGGTGGTACGGCAACTTCAGCTTATGGGAAGTGAGATGTCCCGGAGCACGCTTGCAAACATAGAAGTTGGGCGCAGGAACATAAAAGCTAGCGATTTGAAAGCACTTAAGGTTCTTTTTGACGTAGATTACACTGCGTTTTTTCGGGAGTAATCATCCAGTCAGTTGGGTATTGAGAAAACAAGCAAATTTGAGCAAGCACACATTCGAAGATACGGCAATCCCCCGTCAGCGGCGAAGCTGCTGCTTCTCAGTGCGCAATGGTCGCGCCGCGTTGCCGCAGGAGCGGCTTTCTTGCGCTCCCTTGCTTACTGGGCTTCCGCCTCGCCGCATCCCGCACTGCTCTCGCTCGGCTCCGCCCCTTTTGTAAAGGGGGCTTTTGGCAACCTGCAACCAAAAGGCTCCTTTAGCAAAGGAGCTGTCGCCGCAGGCGACTGAGGATTGTCCTTATTCCCGCAGGGGCTGCGGTTTACGACACTCCCCCGCAAACATAAAAAAAGCGCACCGCGCGGCGCGCCCAACGTTTCTCAACTGCCTTACATTCCGGAGAACAGGCGCACCGGAAGAATCAGGTAATAAAATGCGCTGCCCTGCACCGGCCGCACCACACAGGGGCTGATGTTGTTGTTCATGTCAAGATAGAGTTCATCTTCATCCAGCACGCGCAGCACATCCGTGAAATACTTTGCGTTAAAGGCAATCTCAATGTCCTCACCCATCGCATCCACAGCGATCTCCTCGTGGCTGCGGCCAAGCTCGCTGTTTGCGGCAATGGTCAGCTTATCGGAGGTGAACGTGAACTTGATGAGGTTGCTCTTGCCCTCGCGCGCCATCAGTGCAACGCGGTCGATGCCGCTCATCAGCTCCTGCCGGTTCACACGCACGCGGGTTTTGTGGCCATCCGGAAGGATCTGCTTGTATTTGATGAACTCTCCGTCCATCAGCCGCGCGGTGATGTTCGTATGCGAAAGGTCAATCATCACATGCGTTTTTGAAAAGATCATGTCGAACTCCTGATCGCTGTCCGGCAGGATCTTGCTGATTTCAAGAAGGGAGCGCGCGGGGATCACAGCGCTGCGGTCCGCAAGCATGCCGCCCGGGATGCGTTCCATGCGCATGGCAAGGCGGTAACCGTCCAGCGCAACAAGGGAAAGGTCTCCCTCATGCTGTTCGAGCAATGCGCCCGCAAGGATGGGCTTTGCATCGTCCTGCGCCGCCGCAAAAATGCACTGGCGGATCATGTTCTTGAACGCATCGCATTTCATTTTGATGATGTGCTCCCGCGTAACGGTGGACATGGTATGGAAGCCTTCCGCATCCTCGCCCTGCAGCGTGGTTTTAAAGGAGCCGCTTTCGATGGTGGCCGTTCCTTTTTTCACGTCGATGAACGTCATCTCGCCGGGCAGGCGGCGCACCATCTCGGAAAACAGCCTGCCGGGCAGGACGATTGCGCCTTCTTCCTGCACGGTTGCGGCCACGTTGGTTTCAATTTGAAGCGAAAGATCAGTGCAGCGTAAAAGCAGCCAGCCGTTTGAGGCTTCAAGGTAAATCCCTTCGAGGATGCTGACCGTTGTGCGGACGGACAGCGCCTTGATGACGGTCGAGATGCCGGCATTGAGTTCCTGTGTGTTAATGTGGATACGCATGGTGGACCTCCGTATTTTCAGTGCATGTTTTATAATAATAGTTCGTCGCCGTAGCAGTAGGGGGTGTGGGGGCTGTGGAAAACCCAAATTTTCCAAGAAAGGAAAACGGTTTTGGCTGTTGGAAACGCTGTGGACATCCCCCCGTGAATTCAACCGCTTTTCCACACCGTCCCCTCCGCCAACATTTTCCACATTTTCTCCCTGTGGATTCCACATCCGGGTGTGGATGGTTTTTGCGGCGCCAGAAAGGAATGCCTGATTCTATTATACCATACTGAGAGCCATGTTTCGAGGGAGGAAGGAAGTTTTTTGCGTGTTCAGTTTGCTGTAAGGATTCTTTCGCCGGAGCGCTGATGGGGCTTGCCGGAAACCACAGCGCATCCCTTGCAGGTTCATCCGCTGTGATAGAGAAAAGGCGTACCGCAAAGGCACGCCACAGTATAATGCAAAATTGAAAACTCAGTTTTTCCGAATCCGCTTCGTGAGATCCTCCAGCACAAGCACAAGCTGAGGATTCTCGTTCATGTCCGCCTTGATCTTTTTGCAGGCGCTGATCACGGTCGTGTGGTCCCGCCCGCCAAAGCGGCGGCCGATGGCCTTGAGCGATTCTTCGGTCAGCTCCTTGGAAAGGTACATTGCTACTTGGCGCGGGTAAGTGAATTCCATCGTGCGGCGCTGGGAAAGGAGCGCCTCCACATCCACGGAATAATAATCCGCCACGATTTGCTGAATCAGCTCCACCGTGACCTTGCGGTTTTCATAGCCGGGAATGATGTCCTTGAGCGCAGCATCCGCAATGTGCATGTCCAGCGGGCGCTTAGTGAGTTTGGCGTAAGCATACACGCGCGTCAGCGAGCCTTCCAGCTGGCGGATGTTGGAATTGACCTTTTCCGCGATGTAGGAAAGCACGGATTCGTCCACATCAATGCTTTCATCCGTCGCCTTCTTTTTGAGAATGGCGATCCGCGTTTCAAGGTCGGGCGGCTGAACGTCCGTGATGAGCCCGCCTTCAAAGCGCGAACGCAAGCGTTCCTCCAGCGTGGTCAGCTCCATGGGCGGCCGGTCGGAACTCAGGATGATCTGCTTGCCGGAGGTGTGCAGGGCGTTGAAGGTGTTGAAGAACTCCTCCTGCGTGCGCTCACGGCTGGAGATGAACTGGATATCGTCCACCATGAGAACATCTGCGCTGCGGTACTTGTTGCGGAACTGCGCGTTCTTGTTCTCCTGGATGGATTGGATGAATTCGTTTGTGAAGGTTTCGCTCGTCACATAAATGATGCGCGCATCCGGGTTGTTTTGCAGCATCCGGTGGCCGATGGCGTGCATCAGGTGCGTTTTTCCAAGGCCCACCCCGCCGTAAATGAACAGCGGGTTGTAAGCGGAGGAAGGGTTGTCCGCAACGGCCTGCGCCGCAGCATGCGCGAAGTTGTTCGAGCTGCCGATCACGAAGGATTCAAACGTATATTTGGGGTTCAGCGTAAAATCGCTGCTGTAAGCTGTTTTTCCGGCGTTTGGGTCCGGGTAATCCCCGCGTTCCGCCTCGTCGATAAAGCGCACAAGATAGCCCGTTCCGTTCGCCCGGTTCACGGCATCGGTCACCATCTGCGTGTAAAGGGAGCGCAGCGTGTTTTTTGAAGTTTCGTTTTCCGCCTGCAGAACAAGCGTGTTGTCCTTGATGCAAATGGGCTGAATCGGCGTGATCCATGTCTTATAGCTGATGGGCGTCATTTGCTCCTGCAAGGCTGCGAGGGATTTTTCCCATACTGCCCGGCTTGTTTTCATCGTAAATTCCCCCGCTCTTCGGAAATCATGCAGCGCAAATGTGGATAACCATCCACATTTGTGGATAACCATGTGGATAAATTGCATCTATACGAAAAAAGCTGCCGTCGGCAGACCTGGTTTCGCACGATCAATCAAACTCTGTTTTGGTATCATATCAAAATTGCAGGGTGCTTTCAAGTGCGGCGCGCCTGTTTTTCGGCAGAATTCTTGGAGGCTTGTGTTGAAAAAAAAGAAGATAACAACATCTTGTGTTTCTGTGGAAAATGTGGAAAAATGAAATCTCTGCGCTTGCCTGCACATTCTGAAAATGCCCGCAAACGCTGAATATTTCTTGACAGAAACGTGCGCGTTCCGATATAATTGGGAATTGACGGATTCGATCATCGGGCGCAAAGCGGCATGAGGCCGCAAGCGCTTAGAATAGCTGGAAGAGAGGTGCACCGACATGCTTCAAACGTATCAGCCCAAGAAAAGGCAGCGCAAGAAGGTTCACGGTTTTCGTCAGCGCATGAAGACCAAGAACGGCAGGAACGTACTTGCCCGCAGAAGGCTTAAGGGCAGGAAAAGACTGTCTGCGTAAAAGCTTGATCAAAAGTTTGGCGGCAAGCGGTCGGAACAGGAACGGATCGCTTGCCGTGTGCTTTTCGCAGAAAAACGAACCTTTTTCCCGCTGTATCCGTGCGGGGGAGAACAAACACATGGTGAAAACCAACAGGTGAAACGCTGTTATTCTTTAAAGCGGAACAAAGAGTTCCGCCATGTATACCGCAAAGGTCAATCCAAGGCGGCCCGGCAGCTCGTGCTCGTTTACGCCAAAGCTGGCAAAAAGCCGAAACAGCCTCCGGTTCACGTTGGATTTTCCGTCAGCAAAAAGCTTGGCAACAGCGTCGTCCGCAATCGCGTCAAACGCCGGTTGAGGGAATCTTTTGGCCCGATGATTCCGTGCGTGAAAGACGGATACAACCTTATCTTCATAGCTCGAGAGCCGGTTGTGGGCGAGAAATTCACCGCGATTCAAAGCGTTATGCGCAGCCTGCTGCGCAGAGCGAACCTTCTGAAAACGGAAGAGGAAAAACACAAAGCCGAACATCGCGCAAAACGGGAGGCCGAGGGGGCGGAAGCGGAGCAATGAAACGGGTTTTGCTGTCGCTGATCCGCGGCTATCAGGTTTATATTTCCCCCCGTCACCCCGGATGCTGCCGTTATACGCCGACCTGCTCGAATTATGCGCGCATGGCCATTGAAAAGCATGGCGCAATCAAAGGCGGGCTTCTCGCGTTTTGGCGCATTCTGCGCTGCAATCCGTTTTCCAAAGGCGGCTATGACCCCGTTCCATAAAACTTAAAACATCGGCAGCGGTTTCCGCTTCCACGGCGGGGCATGAACGAAAGAATTAGGAAAAGAGAGGAAAATCCGTGCAAGGCGATTTCTTTTTAACTACATGGTTCCTAGAGGCGATGCGCTGGCTTTATGAAAACATCGGCAGCGTATTTTTTACGATTCTGATCAGCACCGTTGTTCTGCGCGGGCTTACGGTTTTTTCCGACATCAAAACGCGCAAATCCTCCATGAAAATGCAGGCCATCCAGCCGGAAATCCAGCGCCTGCAAAAAAAGTATAAGGACGATCCCCAGCGGATGAACCGCGAGCAGCAGAAGCTCATGAAGGAACGCGGGGTGAGCATGTGGGGCAGCTGCCTGCCGATGCTCATCACCATGCCGCTGTTCTTCTGCTTCATTGCGGCGTTCCGATTTTGGGGCTACGAAATGACGCTGCGCCTCATCACAGAGGAGGCGGATCAGGCCATGGAGCTGTTCAAGTCCTTCAAATTCCTTTGGGTCAACAACATCTGGCAGCCGGACAACGGCCTTTCTGCGGTTGTGCAGAGCGGCCAAAGCTTTCTTGCCACGCCGGATCTTGCAAACCTGCTCTTCCTGAAGGACAACACGGAAGTCTGGCAGAAGCTGATGGATCTGGGCATTGCGGCACGTTCCTACTTTGTGGATAACAACGGCGTGATGCAGCAAACCTACCGCTTCCTGACGAGCGAGAGCGCCATTGCGGCCTATAACCAGGCGGTTCAGCCTTTCCTTGACCTATACGCGGGCTACAACAACGGCTGGTTCATCCTGCCCATTCTTTCGGGCGTCAGCCAGTTCTTTGCATCCTGGCTCATGCAGCGCAACCAGCCCAAGACGGATAACCCAGCCGCAGGCAGCGGAAAGATGATGATGTACATCTTCCCCATCATGTCCTTCGTGTTCTGCCTATCGTATAATGCCGCGTTTGCAATTTATTGGACGCTCAGCAGCGTTCTGATGCTGCTTGTGAACCTTTACATGAACAAAAAGTACCCCATGACACCGGTTGTGAAGGAGGAAGGAAAATAATGAGGACCTTGGAAGCCACCGGAAAATCCATCGACGAGGCCATATTTAACGGTCTGCGCGAGCTTCAGATTTCCATCGACGAAGTGGAGATTGACATCATACAGCAGGAAACCAAGGGCGTGTTCGGCATCGGCGCAAAGCCTGCGATTGTGCGGCTGATTGAGCGCGAACCGGAAAAGATCGTCATCCCGGATTATGTTGCAAACAAGGACATGCCGCGCGAACGCCGCGAACGCAGGGACAACCGCGAGCGCAGGGACAGGCGCGAACGGGAACCGCGGCCGCCCCGCACGCCGCGCGCCGAAGCCGGGCAGGAGCCCGCTGAACCCGCTTTTGCTGAACCCACCGAAGCGGAAGCCGCTTCCAACGGTTCCGCCGGGGCCGCAGAAGCAGCGCCGCGCGAGCGCCGCGAACGCAGGGACAACCGCGAACGGCGCGACAGGAACCGCGGCCGCCGCGAAAACTACGACAGCACCCCCGTCCTTCCGCGCGAGGAGATCAACTATTCCGCGGAAGCGGCGGAAGGCAACGCTGCAGCGGACTTCCTGAAGGGCCTGCTTGCCGCGATGGGCGTTGAGGCCACGGTGCTTGCTAGCATTACCGAGGAAGGGATCCGCCTCAGGATCGATTCCGCCTCCATGGGCATTTTGATCGGCCACCGGGGCGAGACGCTCGATGCCATCCAGTACCTTACCTCGCTCTGCATCAACCGCAGCCGCAAGGAAACGGGCTATACCCGCGTCACCATTGACACCGAGGGCTACCGCGACAAGCGGGAGGAAACGCTCACCCGCCTTGCCCGCAAGATTGCCTCGCAGGTAAAGGCCACGGGCCGCGCGCGCACGCTGGAGCCGATGAACCCCTACGAGCGCCGCGTGCTGCATGCAACGCTGCAAAACAACCCCTATGTGACCACTTACAGCGAGGGCGAGGAACCCAACCGCCGCGTGGTCATCGCGCCAAAGAAGCGCGAGGAACGCTGATCAAAAGAGCCGCCTTCGGGCGGCTTTTTGCGTTAGTTTATGAAGAGTCAACCGTGGAAGGGGGATATGTCTCGCAACTTTATTAGATTTATAATTGACAAAATAATATAGTATAAAAGATTATTATTAGATAGGAGGGGATAGACAAACGATTTGCTGCCTCTTTAGACGAAACTTTGTTATTATTTTATGACAAATAATGTAGGAGGTATGAAATGAAAAAACTGATTTCTTTCGTACTGACAACCTTGCTGCTGTTTTCCTACACTTTGCCAACCTATGCTACAGACTCTAGAGACGCGCTGACACCAGCTGAGATTGCGAAATTTTTCGCTGATTTGGAGGATGAGTATGGAGTAAATGTTTCGGTCGATGATACATACATTTCTGCCCTGACCAACGAGCATCTTGTTGCGATAGAAGCGGAAGCAAGTAATATGCAACAAACCTTGGTGAAAAACACTAATTCAACACAATTTGTAATACTTGGCAGGGACGAAAATATATCGCCTACTGTTGCTAGAGGTGGCCCATACTACGAGCGGATTCCGCATAAGTATTCCTTTGGAACAACAACAAATGTAATTGTATATTACGTTTCTTGGGGTTCTGTTGGTTGGTATGATGGATATGTAGTAGATGCCTACTTCGGCGGGTTTTCAACTGCTACGGCAACGTTGCTTGGCGGAGAAGTGGTGATCGAAAACGATTTCGATAATTTCTGTTCCTATTATGTAACTGCCGATGTGAAAATCAATTGGACAGTAACCATTGGTGGTATTCCAGTTCACTACAATATGGACGATACATGGACAGGAGTAATAAATTTGGAGCTACCGCCCACATAAGCCGAAAAGAAAGGAAGCAAAACGATGGGTCGAGCCATTTTAATCCTGCTTGTATTAACTTATATGGTCGGTGCTCCGATTTGGGCTTATCATGACGCGCAGAAAAACTGTCTTGATGCGAAATTTTGTCTTGTACTCTGCCTGTTTGGTGGGATACTTCTTTACCTGTATTACCGGCACAGGAACCGCAACCAGAGGCTCTGAAGCAGCACATGCAAAAGCGGCGCCTAAGCGGGAGCCGCTTTCATTTCCTAACAAATTTCCACCACCGCTTGGTTTCGCCCATCCTTCTGTCCTCTTTCCCCGCAATCATCAAAACAAAGAAAAGTATGCCCAACGCGCCCTTGCGGCTGCCTTTGTGGCATGCTATAGTTTTATTTGCATTAAAAAGCGGCACCCGGGAGGAATTTTGTCCATGCAGAAGCCAACCAAATTCGGAAGCTATATCATTATCCCCCTGAAATATGACCATGAAAGTTTTCAGGAAGCAAAACTGAAGGGAAAATTGCAGGTTGTTGCCGTTACGACGATGGATCTCAATGAAAATGTGAAGGAGATCTTTAACCGATCAGCCCATGCGGTCGGTACCTGTTACGGCGTTTCGCGCAGCATTTTGTGTGAAGCATTCCTGAATGCGGAATCCTTTACTGTGCAGGATATTTGCGCCGCACTTCCGTTTCAGATTGCAGACTCCTACCTTGGTTTCGGATGTCAGCACAAAAATCAACATATTGGCTGAACAGCAGGAGGACTTGGAACGTGCGCGCAAGGAGACGCTTGTCAACCTCATTACGATCTTCGGGGTGATTTCTATTCTAGCCTCGGTTTTGGATATCGTGCAGACGCTTTCCAGCGGAGGTACTTTCATTTGGACGACGACAATCGTTACAAACGTTGCACTGCTGCTCGTTCTGGGATTGGCCATGCGGATAAATAAGTAAACGGGCACGGCCCTTGCTGATACGGCAATCCCCCGTCAGCGGCTTTGCCGCTGCTTCTCAATTCGCAAAGGCCGCGCCGCGTCGCCGCAGAAGCGGTTTCTTTGCGCGCCCTTGCTTACTGGGCTTCCGCCTCGCTGCATCCCGCACTGATCACGCTCGGCTCCGCCCCCAATTTTTATGCGGGCCGGTTTCAGGCTGCGTCCCGCAGGTCCGCGAGCGTTTTGTTTACGCTGTGGCGGATGGGCTTCCACTCCGCCTTCTGGAACAGCGCGGCCACGGAAACCGGCAGGTAGGTCATCATGAAAAGCGGGAACGTGAACAGGAAGAACACCTTGCGGAAGCTGCCGCAGTAGATGCGCTTCCACTCGCTTGCGAGCGTGACGGCGCCGGTTGCAAGAAGCGTTACATACATGCCGCCGAACCAGCACAGCAATTCCCCGCAAAGCGTGCCGAGCACGGGTTCGCGCAGCACGATCAGGCTGTAAAGCGCGCCGCCCGCGTTCAAGAGCGCGCAGGCCAGGGTGAGAACGATTGCGGGGAGGATGGCCATGAGCATGTCGAAGCAGGCATAGCCGCGCTTCCCGCCGCGGAACACGCCGGAGACGAGGCGCGCGCCGTATTTACGGAGCACCTGCAAATACCCGCGGGACCAGCGCAGCCGCTGCCGCCAGGATTGGCGGAAGGACGTGGGCTGTTCGTCATAAAGGATGGCGTTGCCGCAATAGGCGATAAACTCTCCGGAGAGGACGCTGTCGATGGTAAACTCCGTATCCTCCGTGAGCAGATGAAAGGGCCAGCCGCCGTTCTTTTCGATAACCTCGCGCGCAACCAGGAAGCCTGTGCCGCCCACAACGCTTGAGGTTTTAAGCTGCATGCGCGGGTTGTTCATGTATTGCGCATCGCGGAGAAACCAGAGCGAATAGCCTGCGCTGATCCAGTTGTCCCCATAATTCTTGGAATTGCGGTAGCTTGTTATGATGCGGTTGCCCGCGGCGAAGGATTTGTTCATTTCGGCAATGAAATCCTCGTGCAGAAGGTTGTCCGCATCAAAGAAGAAAAATCCGTCGTACCGCGCGAACGCACCCGAGGCGCGCAGCCGTTCAAACAGGAAATCAAGCGCATATCCCTTGCCAATGCGCATGGAGTCAAACCGCTCAAATACGATTGCGCCGCGTGCGCGCGCGACTGCGGCCGTGCCGTCCGTGCAGTTGTCCGCGCAGACGTAAACATCCACAAGGCCACCGGGGTATTTTTGGGCATGGATGCTTTCGATCAGGTTCCCGATGACGGCCTCTTCGTTGCGGGCGCAGAGGATTGCCGCATAGCGCCGGGGCACGGCAGGCGGCAGTGGTTTTGGGCGTTTGAGAAGCGCCACGGCGAGATAGATAATCTGATATGCGAAGCAGGCGCAGAACAGCGCCGAAAGAAAGTCGTTTATGCGCGTTAAGAATTCCATTGCGGACCCCCTTGCGTTTTCCTTGCGGCATGCGTGGCATATCCGCATAAGCTAAGCATAGCAAAAACATATAAACAAAGTATCAACAGAAAACTAAGATTTCATTAAAGTTGCATGAGAGGGATATATGGGAAGGACTACGGCCAAACAATATATTGTTAACAAATGATTAACTCCGTTGATAAAAAACTATCAGCAAAATAAAATGAAAAAGAAAGTAACATAATAGTTGATCTGATCCATCCTTTGAAGTTATCCATAAAAATAAGATATTTTGGATTATGGTGAAAACTGTAGGAAAAATAAAACATCATAATACAGGAGGGCACAAAAATGAAAACAGCGAAACAAACGGTCTCAGTTTTTCTGGCAATTGCGTTCTTGTGCATCATGATGCCTGGAGCGAATGCGACAGAAACCGAAGCAACTTTTGCGGAATTTCATCGACTATAACTATCTGGCGGACTTGACCAATGAAGCTTATGCAGGATGAACGCAACGGCGAAAAACGGTGCAGAGGCGCTTGCCGGAAAAGCACGTTCTATATTACGGATATAATTGCCGTGGCGTTTTTCTGCTACAGCGTGGGACGCCATGCGGCGGAGCTGTCGGGAGCGGACAACGCCCACGTCTTTGTTTGCCCGACATTGATTTTTCCGTTGATGCTTCCTCCCATCTTCGACTGCTGGGCGGCGGCCTTTCAGGATGTTGCGCCGGATGACGCTGCGAAGCGGAGCGCGCGAAAAACGGTTTACCGCCATGCGGCGGTCGCGCTACTCTGTGCCGTGCTGGTGGCGGTCGCGGTGGCAAAGGGCATAATTCCATAAGGAGAAACATGATGATGGAGCACGGTTTTACAGCATGGGTCAAAAAAATATGGGCGAAGGTCAGGCGAAAAGAGAGCATTTATGTTGCAGACTTCAGCGCATGCATATTCGCATTGGTCGGCCCTCGCCTCATTGCCGTATGGGAGAGCGGGACGGCGAAATGGATCGCGTTCTTTGCCGTCATGGCCATTGAGATCCTCATGCTGCTCACTCCTGCCCTCGATTGCTGGGCCGCAGCCTTCCGGGACGCCGCGCCGGACGATGCTGCGGAGCAGAAGGCCCGCAGGACGGTGTACTGGCACGTCGCGCTCGCGCTGCTTTACGCGGCGGCGGTCCTCATAGGCATGAGGCGCCGGGCCGCTTAATGCCAGGCGCGCCCGGCCTGCCTTTCCCGCGCCGTGCCGGCGCTCTTCCAAAATGGAACTGCAAATTTGGTTCTCCCCCTGCCCCCGCGCCCTGCGGGGGCTTTTTTGCCGCGCGGCGCAAAGCTGCCGTTCCTTTCTTCTTATATTAATAAACAACCTTGAAAAAAGAGCCGCAATATGATATACTAAATCGAATGATTATAAGGGGAGTGCCATGCAAATTGCGCGGCTCAAACTGAATTATTTCCGCAATTATGAGGCGCTCGACCTGCGCCCGCTCCCCGGCCTCAATGTGATCGTGGGCGAAAACGCGCAGGGCAAAACAAACGCCGTTGAGGCCGTCTTTTTTTGTGCGTTCGGCCGTTCCCACCGCACGGCGCGGGATGCGGAACTCATCAACCAGGGTATGTCCGGCGGGTATGTCGGGCTTGATGTGCAGACGCGCGCGGGCGAGCGGCGCATCGAAATGAAGCTGCGCGCGGGCGAACGCAAGCAGGTGTTTATCGACCGGCTGCAAACGCAGCGCAGCGGCGAGCTGATGGGCGTGCTCAACGTGGTGATGTTTTCCCCGGAGGACCTTGAACTCGTCAAAGGCGCGCCGGCGGAACGCCGCCGCTTCCTTGACATGGAGCTGAGCCAGCTGCGCCCGGCGTATTATTACAAAATCCAGCAATACAACGCCGCGCTCAAACAGCGCAACGCCCTTTTGAAGGGCGAGCCCGGGCGGGAACGCTCCCAGCGCGAGGTGCGGGAGCAGCTTTACGTTTGGGATGAACAGCTTGCCGCGGCGGGCGCGGATGTAATGCGCATGCGGCAGGAGTTTGTGGATTCCCTTTCCACGCTTGCGCGGGATTTGCACCGCAGCATTTCCGGCGGGCGGGAACAGCTTGCGGTTTCCTATGCGCCGAGCGTGGATGCCGCGCGCTATGGCGGGACTGAGCGGGAGGCCCTGCAGGAGGCGTTGTACGCTTCGGCGCTCGACGACATCCGCCGCGGGTTCACCACCATGGGCCCGCACCGGGATGACCTTTCCGTTTGCCTTGGGGATGCGCCTGTGCGCGTGTTCGGCTCGCAGGGGCAGCAGCGCACGGCGGCGCTTTCGCTGAAGCTTTCCGAGCTTGCGCTGCTCACGGAGGAAAAAGGCGAACCGCCCGTGCTGCTTCTGGACGATGTGCTCTCCGAGCTCGACGAGCCGCGCCAACGCGCGTTGCTTGAGGCCATGCGGGATTGCCAGTGCTTCCTTACCTGCACGTCCCTTGCCGGGCTTGAGCGCGCCGGCATGACAGGCATTCATGCATATGCATGTGAGCGCGGGACGCTGCGGGAGCTTTAAGGTGAAGGGCTAAGGATGGGGATATGGCGCGAGGCCAGCAGCCGAAAGGCTCCTTTTTGAAAGGAGCTGTCCGCGTAAGCGGACTGAGGATTGTCCTTATTTCCTCCGCGCAGCTTGCTACGCTGGGCAAGCGGACTGAGGATTGTTCGCCCGCAGGGGACGTCGAAATTTATAGTCTCGCCAAATTTTGGCGAAAATAAAAGCGGAGGCTTTTGCATGGATTTGCTGCACATCGGCGGGGACGCCATGGTGGATATCGGCGAGGTGATCGCCATTGTGAGCCGGGACACGGCTATGCGTTCGCGGGACACGCGCCGTGCGATTGACGCTGCCATCGGCAGCGGGCGCATCCGCAGCATCTCCGATGCGCCGGAAAAATCCTACGTACTGATGGAGCGCAACGGGGCGCTCACCGTCTGGTCCTCCCCCATCGCGGCGGAAACGCTGCTGAAGCGCGCAGCAGGGCGCGTCTGCGCCTTGAACGAATGAGGCCGCGCGAAAGGCAGTGCAGGCAAGCGGAAGGATACCCACCGGTTGACAAAAAACGTTTTCTTCCCGTGCGGGAAGGTGAAAGGATATGACCATGAGCAACCATAACGATTACGACGCTTCGCAAATTCAGGTCCTGGAGGGCCTGGAGGCTGTCAAACGCCGCCCGGGCATGTACATCGGTTCCACGGATGTGCGCGGACTGCACCATCTTGTAAAAGAGCTGGTGGACAATGCCATCGACGAAGCCATGGGCGGCTATTGCAACCACATTGAAATCAACATCCACAAGGACAATTCCCTCACCGTGACCGACAACGGCCGCGGCATCCCCGTGGACGAACACCCAAAGCTGCACAAAAGCGCCCTTGAAGTCGCGCTCACGGTGCTGCATGCAGGCGGAAAGTTCGGCGGAAGCGGCTACAAGGTTTCCGGCGGCCTGCACGGCGTGGGCCTTTCCGTTGTGAACGCGCTTTCCACATGGCTCACCGTGGAAGTGCGGCGGGACAATAAGATCTACCGCCAGGAATACCGCTTGGGCGACCCGCTTGCGCCGGTTGCCGTCATCGGCGCCTATGAGGGCGACGAGAGCGGAACGCAGGTCACCTTCCTCGCCAACGATGAGATCTTTGACGAGGTGAACTATAACTTTGACACCATGGTGAACCGCATGCGCGAGCTTGCGTTTTTAAACCGCGGCGTGCGCATCACCGTCACCGACGAACGGCCGGAGGAGCCCATGCAGAAGTCCTTCTGCTACGAGGGCGGCATTATCTCGTTCGTGAAGCACATCAACCGCAACAAGGACGTGCTACACCCCGAGCCGATTTACATCGAAGCCCGGCGGGAAGACCCGGAGAAGCAGGAGTCCGCTTCGCTTGAGGTCGCCATGCAGTATAACGACGATTACAACGAAAACGTGTTCACCTTCGCCAACAACATCGGCACCGTGGAGGGAGGCAGCCACCTTGTGGGCTTCCGCACGGCGCTCACGCGCGTGGTGAACGATTATGCGAAAAAATATAAATACATCAAAGAAACGGACGAGGGCCTTAAGGGCGAGGACATCCGGGAAGGGCTTACCGCAATTGTGAGCGTAAAGCTCGTGGAGCCGCAGTTTGAAGGGCAGACGAAGACCAAGCTCGGCAACGCTTACATCCGCACCATGGTGGATGGCGCGGTTGCAAACGGCTTTTCCACTTATCTGGAGGAGCACCCGCAGGATGCAAAGGCCATCGTGGAAAAATGCGTGACCGCCGCACGCGCGCGCGATGCGGCCCGCAGGGCGCGCGAGCTGACCCGCCGCAAAACGGCGCTTGACACCACGGCGCTCCCCGGCAAGCTTGCCGACTGTTCCGAAAAGGACCCCGCCAAGTGCGAGATCTTCCTTGTGGAGGGAGACTCCGCAGGCGGCAGCGCGAAACAGGGCCGCAACCCGGCGTTTCAGGCCATCCTCCCGCTGCGCGGCAAGATCCTTAACGTGGAGAAGGCGCGGTTGGACCGCATCCTTTCAAGCGACGCAATCAAGTCTATGATTACGGCGTTCGGCGCGGGCATTGACAGCGATTTTGACGAATCCAAGCTCCGCTATCACAAGATCGTCTGCATGACGGATGCAGATGTGGACGGCGCGCATATCCGCATTTTGATGCTGACCTTCTTCTTCCGGCACATGCGTCCGCTGCTGGAAAAGGGGTATGTGTATGCTGCGCAGCCGCCGCTTTACAAGATCTCCCGCGGGAAAAACATCTGGTATGCGTATTCCGATGAGGAGCTCAACAACATCCTCAATGAGATCGGCCGCGACCCCAAGCCCATGATCAACCGGTACAAGGGCCTCGGCGAAATGAATGCGGATCAGCTTTGGGAAACCACCATGGACCCGGAAAACCGCATCCTTTGGCAGGTGCGGCTTGAGGACGCCATGCGCGCGGATGAGATTTTCACCACCCTCATGGGCGACAAGGTGGAGCCGCGCCGCGAGTTCATTGAGCAGAACAGCAAGCTCGTGACCGATCTCGATGTGTGAGCAAGGCCCGGGAGGGCTGCGTGAAAAGCCGCGTTCGCGCGGGCTGCATGCGCCCTTTTGAACCGCCGGGACCACACGGCACGCAGGAGAACCAGACAACAGATCAGTTGCCAATTGTCAATTTTAAAGAGGGGTAAACTATGTCAGAAACGACCCACCGCATCTATCCGCTCAACATCGAGGAGGAGATGCAGAAATCCTTTATTTCCTACGCCATGGCGGTCATCATCGACCGCGCGCTGCCCGATGTGCGCGACGGCCTGAAGCCCGTGCACCGGCGCATCCTTTATTCCATGGATGAGCAGGGCTTTACGTCCGACAAGCCGTTCCACAAAAGCGCGCGCATCGTGGGCGACGTGCTGGGCAAATACCATCCGCACGGCGATTCTTCCGTGTATGACGCCATGGTGCGCCTTGCGCAGGACTTCAACACGCGCTATCTGCTTGTGGAAGGGCAGGGCAACTTCGGCTCTGTGGACGGCGACAGCGCTGCCGCCATGCGTTATACCGAGGCGCGCCTTTCCAAGCTTTCGGATGAAATGCTTGCGGACATCAACAAGAACACCGTGGACTTCGGGCCGAATTTCGATGAAACGCTCATGCAGCCCAAGGTGCTCCCCTGCCGCTTCCCGAACCTGCTTGTGAACGGTTCGGGCGGCATTGCCGTGGGCATGGCGACGAACATCCCGCCGCACAACCTGGGCGAGGTGATTGACGCATACGTTGCCATGATCGAAAACCGGGACATTTCCGTGGAGGAGCTTATGGCGTACATCCCCGGCCCGGATTTCCCGACGGGCGCGACCATCATGGGCACGGCGGGCATCCGCCAGGCGTACCGCACCGGCCGCGGCAAGATCGTGGTGCGCGCAAAGGCGGAAATCGAGGAGATGCACGGCGGAAAGAGCCGCATCATCGTCACCGAGATCCCGTATCAGGTGAACAAGGCGCGCCTTGTGGAAAAAATTGCGGAGCTTGTGCATGACAAGCGCGTGGAAGGCATTTCCGACCTGCGCGACGAATCTGACCGCAACGGCATGCGCATCGTCATCGAACTCAAAAAGGACGTGAACGCGAACGTCATCCTGAATCAGCTGTATAAGCACACCCAGATGCAGGACACCTTTGGCGTTATCATGCTCGCCCTTGTGGACGGCGAGCCCAAGGTGCTCAACCTCCGGGAGATGCTTTCCCATTACCTTACCTTCCAGGAGGAGGTCGTCACCCGCAGGACGCAGTACGACCTTGACCGCGCCAAAGAACGCCTGCACATTTTGGAAGGCCTCATCATTGCGCTCGACAATATCGACGAGGTCGTGGAGATCATCAAAAAATCCCCCTCCTCCCCCATTGCCAAGGAGCGCCTGTGCGAGCGGTTCGGCCTTTCGGAAAAACAAGCGCAGGCCATTCTTGATATGCGCCTTGCCCGCCTCACGGGCCTTGAGCGCGACAAGATCATGGACGAACACGGGGAGCTTGTGAAGACCGTCGCCCATTATGAGGCAATCCTTGCGGATGAAGGGCTGCTGCTCGGCATCATCAAGGAAGAAATCCTTGAAGTGCGCCGCAGGTATGCCGACTCCCGCCGCACGGAGATCACCCTCGCCACAGATGATATCGACCTTGACGACATCATTCAGGAAGAGGACATGGCCGTGACGCTCACGCACCTTGGCTACTGCAAGCGCATTGCGCTTGACACCTACCGCGCGCAGAACCGCGGCGGCAAGGGCATCATGGGCCAGACCACGCGGGAGGAGGATTTCGTGGAGCACCTGTTTGTGACCTCCACGCATTCCCACATCATGTTCTTCACGAACACGGGCCGCGCGTTCAAGCTCAAGTGCTATAACATCCCGGAGGCCGGGCGCACCGCGAAGGGCACGGCCATTGTGAACCTGCTGCAATTGCAGGGCGGCGAAAAGATCACCGCTATGTTCCCCGTCACCAAGGAAGCAGAGGGCGAATACCTCGTGTTTGCAACGCGGGGCGGCGTCATTAAGAAAACGCCCATGAGCGAGTTCGACAACATCCGAAAGGGCGGCCTGATTGCCCTTGGCCTCAGGGAAGGCGACGAGCTCATCGGCGTGATGCTTTCCACCGGGGACGATGAGTTCCTTGTGGGCACGCGCCGCGGCAAGTGCATCCGCTTCCATGAGGATGACGTGCGCGCCATGGGCCGCACCGCAACGGGCGTGCGCAGCATCCTGCTGGACGAAGGAGACGAGGTCGTGGATGTGAACCGCATCCTGTGCGGTGCAACGGTGCTTTCCATCACCGAGCGCGGCATGGGCAAGCGCACGCCGGAAGACCAGTACCGCCGCCAGAGCCGCGGCGGCAAGGGCGTGATCGCAACGGCCATTACGGAGAAAACCGGAGAGCTTGCCTGCATGAAGCTGTGCGACGGCACCGAGGACATCATGATGATCCGCGATGACGGCACCATCATCCGCATGCCGGTGGATCAGATCAGCATCACCTCCCGCAACACGCAGGGCGTGCGCCTGATGCGTGTGGACGAAGGCACGCGCGTGGTTTCCGTGGCGCTCGTCCCACATGACGAGGAAAATGAGGTTGAGGCCGAGGCCGCTGCGCAGCATGCGGCGGAAGCGGAAACGGAAGAGTAAAACAAATTGGGCGTGCCTTTCGGCACGCCCGTACTTGTGCTGCGTTATAAAAGGAAGTGAGGCACATGGCCGGAGTTCCCTATGGGTATTGCGGGATGCCATGCGCGCTGTGCAGCCGCTACCGGGCGGAGGGAAAAAGCAGTTGCCCGGGCTGCTCAGCGAATGGGTACTATACAGAGCCATGCAAGGCGCACCACTGCTGTCAGGCAAAGGGGCTGGCGCATTGCGGCGCATGCGGAGAATTCCCCTGCGCAAAACTTGGCAAGATGGGCGATTTTAAGGACCTGAACACGGGCCACGCCAAGGAGCGCACCTGCAAATGCGTGGCGCAAAGCGGCTTTGCGGCGTGGTATGACGAATATACGGAGCGCGCTGCCATGCTTACCACGGCGCTTGCGCGCTACAACAACGGGCGAATGAAGCGTTACCTGTGCGAACTGTTCCTCCAGCAGGACGCGGACACGCTGCGTGAGATCATGCGCCGCGCGGAGACGCTTTCCGGCACGCCAAAGGAAAACGGCAAGGCATTTCAATCGGTTGCGTGCGCCGTTCTGGCGGAGCGGGAAGGGTGACACGCTGCGGCGGAGATAAGAACAATCCTCAGTCGCCTGCGGCGACAACTCCTTTGCCAAAGGAGCCTTTGGGGGTTCGGCTTTCCAAAAGCCCCCTTTTGAAAGGGGGTGGCAGCACCGAAGGTGCTGACGGGGGATTGCCGTATCGCTGCAAAGCCTCGTTGACCCGTTTTCGGGGACGCGTCCCCGTCATCCCGCGCATCTTCCAGAGAGAATTCTATACCATGGAGGTCCCTCAATGACCATCCCCCTTCCAACTGAATTAACGGCCCTCGCCCGCATCTTTCGGGATGCGGGCTTCCCGCTGTATGCCGTGGGCGGCATGGTGCGAAACGCCTGCCTTGGCCTGCCCGTGCAGGATATGGACGTGGCCTCCCCCATGCCTGTTTCTGAGGCGCGCGCACTGCTTGAAGCGCGTGGCGTGGCCTGCCGGGAAAAGGGCGCTTTTTTCGGCACGCTGGATATCGAGCTTGGCGAATATACGTTTGAATATGCTTCCTTCCGTGCGGAGGAATACGGCGCGGGCGGCGCACACCGGCCGGGCGCAGTGCGCTTTGGCGCAACGCTTGAGGAGGATGCCTTCCGGCGGGATTTCACCGTAAACGCGCTGTATTACGACATTTTGGGGCAAAGGCTTATCGACCCGACGGGCGGCCTTGCCGACCTGAAAGCCCGCATAATCCGCGCCACTTCGCCGGACCCCAACGTCATTTTGCGGGACGATGGCCTGCGCGTGCTGCGCATGGCGCGCTTTGCCGCGGAGCTTGGTTTTTCCGTGGAACCGGGCACGCTTGCTGCAGCCCGGGCGAATGCAGCGGGTGTTCTGGACATTTCTGCAGAACGCGTGCGGGAGGAGCTTGACAAGCTGCTCCTTGCCGATATACGCTATGGACTGGGAAGAGAACGCGTGCTGTGCGGGCTCAGCACCCTTGCGGAAACGGGTGCGCTTGCGGCCGTGCTGCCGGAGATCGCGGCGGGGGCCGGCATCGCACAGCGGCCCGAATACCATGCATACGATGTGCAGGAACACATGCTGCACGCATGCGCCTGCGCAAGGCCGGAGCGCGTTGCCCGCCTTGCCGCGCTGCTGCACGATGTGGGCAAGCCCGTTGCGTTTCGGGAAACGGGGCGCATGCTTGGCCATGATGCGATTGGTGCCAACATTTCCCGGGAAATGCTCGCGCGGCTGAAATATCCGAATGCTGTAAAGGAGGAAGTGGCCGGGCTGATCCGCTTGCATATGTTCGATTTGAACGGAAACGCCAAAGAATCAACCCTGCGCCGGCGCTTTGCCGGGTGGGGCGCAGCGTTCACGCTTGCGCTTGCGGATTTGCGTGAAGCGGATGTGCATGGCTCCGGCCGCATTTCGGGCGAGGTGAAAAGCGCCCTGCGCTGGCGCGCGGTGCTTGCGCGCATGCAGGCGGAAGGCGCGCCGCTCAGTGAAGCGGAGCTTTGCTGCACGGGTGCGGACATAATGGGATGGCTCAACCTTCCCCCCTCCCCGCGCGTGGGCGAAATCAAGCGCATGCTGCTTTTGCACTGCGCCTGCCACCCAAAGGATAACTGCCGCGAACGGCTTGGGCAGGTTGCAAAGGACATCGGCAAATAAACGCGCGGCGCGGCCCAAAACACCGCTTTGCCCTGCACGCATCAGGTTTCCGGCCGGAAACGGCTGAACAATACCATAAAGAAAATACAGGAGTGCAACAAGCAACATGAACAAGAGACCCCTCATCGGCCTGACCTGCTACAAACGCAACCCTTCGGACGACGACATTGGGAATCATTACCATTTGCACGACACTTACAGCAACTCCCTGCACAGCGTTGGGGCCACGTCCGTGATCCTGCCGTACACGTTTGACGATTGGGATATCCTCGACGGCGTGTTGTTTTGCGGCGGCGGCGACATCAACCCGGCGCGCGGCGCGTACGACAAGGACGACAAAGGCGAGGCGGCAAACATCTGCGATGCACGGGATGATTTTGAAACCCGTCTGTTCCATGCGGCGAACGAGCGCGAACTCCCGATGCTCGGCATATGTCGCGGCTGCCAGTTCCTGAACTATGCGTTTGGCGGGAAAACGGTGCTCGATCTTGCCGAGGCAGGCTACACGGAAAACCATCGCGTAACGCCCTTCGGCGTGGCGCTGCATCCGATCGTGCCGGTGGAAGGGACGCTTGTGGCCGCAATGCTCAAGGGCCGCACAGGCGTTGCAAGCTATCACCATCAGGCCGTCAAAACGCCGGGCCAGGGCTTCACGGTAAGCGCCACCTCTCCGGAGGGTGTGATCGAGGCCATAGAGCATGAAAACGGCCGCATTCTGGGCCTGCAGTTCCACCCGGAACGCACGGGATGGCCGGAGCCGTTTGAATGGTTTGCAGCGCTTGCAAGAAAGCATATGCTTGCGCGGTAACGCGCGGAAAGGAACGCCTGATGATGACAAGACCCCCTCTGATCGGCCTTACAACCAATAAGGTTCCGTATTCGGCCGACGATCAGGATGTCGTCTATTTCCTCAACATCACCTATGTTGAATCGATTGTGCAGGCAGGCGGCGTGCCGCTGCTGCTGCCCTATGAGTTTGATGCGTGGGATGTGCTCGACGGTGCGCTCATCTGCGGCGGACACGATTTGATGCCCGCCCTTGGCGGGTATGAGGCGGAACCGGGCGCGCTTGCAGAGTTCCGTGCGGCACGCGATGCGGCGGAGCTTGTCCTGCTGCGCGAATGCGTTGCGCGCGGCCTGCCCGTGCTCGGCGTATGCCGCGGCTGCCAGCTGATCAACTGTGCGTTCGGCGGCACGCTTGTGCCGGACATCCCTGCGGCAGGCTTTGCGGAGAACCACCGCATCGAGCCCTTCACCAAGGAAGGCACGCATCCGATTGCGGCAACGCCGGGTTCGCTTGCCGAACGCCTGCTGAGAGGGCGCACGGGTGTTTGCAGCGCCCACCACCAGTCCGTCAAAACGCCCGGGCAAGGCTTTGCCGTCACCGCCCGCTCCCCGGAGGGGGTCATCGAAGCGATTGAGCATGAAAGCGGCCGCATCCTCGGCTTGCAGACACACCCGGAGCGCATGGAATGGCCGGAGCCGTTTGAATGGCTGATTGGCCTTGCGAAAGAACATGCGGAAAGGAACTGACCTTCTGTGAACGACCTGATCTATGCCCTTGCAACGCCCGTGGGCGGCGCGATCGCCGTGGTGCGGCTGTCCGGAACAGGGGCAAAGGAGCTGCTCCATACCGTGTTTACCGGGCGCGGCGCACCGCGGGAGATGGCGTACGGCCGCATTGTGAACGAGGCGGGCGAACCGCTTGACCAGGCGATGGCCGCATTCTTCCCTGCTCCGCGTTCCTATACGGGCGAAGACATGGCGGAGCTTTACCTGCACGGCGGGCAGACGACGGTGCGGCGCGTGCTTGCGCTGCTCGGCCGCCATGCGCGCGGCGCGCGGCCGGGCGAATTTACCGAGCGGGCGTTTTTAAACGGGAAGCTGGATCTTGCGCAGGCCGAGGCCGTGATGGATCTCATCAACGCGGGGGCGGAACGCAGCGCAAACAGCGCGCTTGCGCAGCTCACAGGCAGGCTGAGCGAACGCATTGCCGCCGTGGAGGCGCAGCTTCTCGATGCGCTTTCCGGCCTTGAGGCCGCCATCGATTACCCGGAGGAGCTGGAGGATGACGTAACCTCCGCTCTGCCGGGCGTGCTTGCCGCTGCGGAGGCGGAGCTTGCGGCGCTCATCGGCGCCGGGCTTTCGGGGCGGGTGCTGCGCGAAGGCGCGCGCGTGGTGCTCATCGGGCGGCCGAATGCGGGGAAGTCCTCGCTGCTCAACGCGCTTGCGGGCGCCGAGCGTGCCATCGTGACGCAATTTGCGGGCACCACGCGGGATGTGCTGGAGGAAGCCGTTTCCATGGACGGAATCCCCGTGACGCTGTTTGACACGGCGGGCATCCGCGCGGCGGATGATCCGGTAGAGCGCATCGGTGTGGAGCGCGCGCGCAGGGCGGCGGAGCGCGCGGATCTGCTCCTGCTGTGCTTTGATGCGGCGGCCCCGCTTTCGGAGGAGGACGAAGCGCTGCTTGCGGAAACGGCCGGGCGCAGCCGCCTTGCCGTTTGCTGCAAGGGCGATCTCCCTGCCCTTTGGGAGGCGGAAGCGCTTTCCCCGTATGGGATTGAAGCAGTTGCCGTGAGCGCGGAAACGGGAGAAGGGCTTGCAGCGCTGCGCCGGGCGATTGCCGCGCGCATCGCGCCCGCGGCCGAGAGCGCGCTTGTGACCAATGCGCGCCACATCGAGGCGCTGCAGCGGGCGGCGGCTTCGGTTGCGGACGCTGAAAAAAGCGCCGGCGGCACAGAGCCGGAGCTTGTTGCGACCGACCTGCGCGAGGCGCTTGCGGCGCTCGGCCAGATCACCGGGCGCGAGGCTTCGGCCGATCTCATCGAGCGCATTTTTTCAAAATTTTGTGTGGGGAAATGACCCGGCGTGCCGAAAAAAGGGATCGGACGTATTCCCGCAAAGGCTGCGGGCTACGACAATCCCCCGTCAGCGGCTCACGCCGCTGCCACCCCCTTTCTAAAGGGGGCTTTTGGGGGAGCTGTAAGCTAAAAGGCTCCTTTGGCAAAGGAGCTGTCGCCGTAGGCGACTGAGGATTGCCTTATTCCCGCAGGGTTGCGCTGATGTGGCAATCCCCCGTCAAGGCCGCGGGTATTGCCCTCAATTCGCAATGATCGCACTGCGGGCGCTCAACTCCGCCCCCTTTTTGCATTGGGGGGCGATTTACCGCGTGACGCTGATGCGGATGTCCACACCGTCCTCACGGTCCTGCTGTTCCACCGCAACGGTCATGCCTGCCTCGCGCAGCGTATTCACCGCGGCGTTGATGGTGTTCATGAACAGGCGGTAATCCTTCACAATCCGCAGAATCCGCGGGCGGGGGCGCGCACCGTCGCTCTTTTCGTCAAACAGTTTGTTGAGCGTTTTGTCCACGAGCTTTTCCGTTTCTTTCACGGAAAGGCTCTTTTTTGCAACCTTATCCACCAGTTCAAGCTGCGTTTTTTCATCCCGGAGCTTCAAAAGCGCGCGCGCATGGCGTTCCGTCAGGTGCGCGTCCGCCATGGCGGTCTTTACCTCCTCCGGCAGGCGCAGCAGGCGCAGCTTGTTCGCAATGGAGGATTGGCTTTTGCCCAGCCTTTGTGCAAGCTCTTCCTGCGTGAGGTTGTAGGTGGAAAGCAGAGTGCTGTAACACTGCGCCTCCTCCAGATAATGCAGATCTTCGCGCTGGAGGTTTTCGATGAGCGCCATCATTGCGGAGGACTCGTCCTGCACGGACTGTTCCACGATGCAGGTCACCTTTTCCATGCCGAGGCTCTTGACGGCGCGCAGGCGGCGCTCGCCCGCAACGAGCTCATAGCCGCCTTCCAGGGCCTTGCGCACCACGAGCGGCTGGATCAGGCCCACCTGCCGGATGGACTGCGCAAGCTCCGCGATGCTTTCCTCATCAAAGGTGACGCGCGGCTGGTATGGGCTCCTGTGGATGGATGCGACGGGGATTTCCGTCAGCTTCCGGCCGGTGTCGGCCGCTTTTGCGTCCTTCATAAAGTCGAATACGGGCATAGATTTGTTCCTCCTTGGTAATGGGTTCTCCGCCTTGGGCAATATTTCCTGCATGGCCTGCAAATCCCGGCAAAAGCTGTCAAATTCAAACAATTCCACCGCGGGTCAAAGCGGTTTTTTGGCGGCTGTTCCGGCCTTTCGCGGATATTCCTTCGGTGTTTTCGCGTCCTTTCGGGCGAGGATGACATTCCGTTCCCCCCACGGTGCGTCATACCGCGCAAGCGTTGCGGAAGCCGAGAGCAGGCGCAGCGCGTTTGCGGCCGCGGAAAGCTCTTCCTCCGCCTTCGCCCCTTTATAGAGCAGCGATACGCCGCCCACCTTCAAAAATGGGACCGTCCATTCCAGCGCCACGGACGCGGGCGCCACCGCGCGCGTGAAGGCGGCATCGAACCCGCCGCGCAGCGCATCCGAGCGGGCGCCGTCCTCCGCGCGAGCATGCACGAGCTTCGCCCGCGCCGAAAGCCCGAGCTCCGCGAGCACGGCTTCCAAAAAGGTGAGCCGCTTGTTGAGCGAATCGAGCAGCACGCATCGGAGGTCCGGCCTTGCGATGAGGATGGGCACGCCGGGAAAGCCCGCGCCTGTGCCGACGTCGATGCACCGCGCGCCCTCCGGCACGAGCGCCATGGGCAGGAGGCTGTCCGCAAAGTGCTTTTCGGCAACCTCCGCCGGTTCGGTGAGCGCGGTCAGGTTCATGCGCGTGTTCCACTCCACAAGCATGGCGTAATACGTTTCAAATTGGCCGAGCTGCCCGCCGGTCAGAAACGGGCAGAGCGCGGCAAGGCGTTCGCGCATACGGGTCTCCCTTCGCAAAAAAATACCCGGGGAAAGCGGTCAGGCTTCAATTCTGCCGCCAAGCCGCTTCAAATGCACCAGCAACACGGCCACATCCGCGGGCGAAACGCCGCTGATGCGCGAAGCCTGCCCGATGGAGCGCGGGCAGAGCGCGGCAAGCTTTTGCCGGGCTTCCAGGCGGAGGCCGTCAAGCGCTGCATAGTCGATGCCCTCGGGAAGAAGCGTGTCCTCCAGGCTGCGGAAACGCTCCACCTGCGCGCGCTGCTTTTCGATGTAGCCATCGTAGTGCGCCATGATCTCCACCTGCTCGCGCACATCCTCCGCAAGCGGGGGCAGCAATGCATAAAGCCCCATGAGCTCGGTGTAGCCGATGCCGGCGCGCTTTAACAGGTCAAACAGGCGCACGCCTGTTTTGGGCACGGGTTCCCCGTGCGCATCAAGCAGCGCCGCAAGCGCTTCGCTTGGCGGCGCAAAGGCGGAGAGCGCCTTCACCGCCTGTTCGATGCCCTCGCGCTTTTGCATCAGGCGGGCATAGCGCGCCTCGGAAATCAGCCCCGTGCGGCGCGCTTGCTCCGTGAGGCGCAAATCGGCGTTGTCCTGCCTGAGAAGCAGGCGGTATTCCGCGCGGGAGGTCATCATGCGGTACGGCTCGTTGGTGCCCTTTGTGGCAAGGTCGTCCACCAGCACGCCGATGTATGCATCCGCGCGGGAGAGCACGAGCGGCGGATCGCCCTTAAGATACAGGCCGCAGTTGATGCCCGCGTAAAGGCCCTGTGCGGCGGCTTCTTCATAGCCGGAGGAACCGTTGATCTGCCCGGCAAAATACAGGCCGGGCACGGGTTTTGCGCCGAGCGTGACATCGAGCGAGAGCGGGTCGATGCAATCGTATTCAATGGCATAGCCCGGGCGCGTGATCCGGCAGCGCCGCAGGCCGGGCATGGTGTGGAGCATATCGGCTTGTACCTCCTGCGGGAGGCTGGTGGACATGCCCTGCACATACATCTCGTCCGTGGAAAGACCCTCCGGCTCAATGAAGATCTGATGGCGGTCCTTATCCGCGAAGCGGGTGATTTTATCTTCAATGGAGGGACAATACCGCGTGCCCGTGGCCTGAATGAGGCCGGAATACATCGCGCTGCGGTGAATGTTTGCGCGGATGACCGCATGCGTCGCCTCATTGGTGTAGGTGAGATAACACGGGCTTTGCAGGCGCGGGTCGCTTTGGCTCAGGAAGGAGAAATGCGGCGCGGGTACATCTCCCGGCTGAACCTCCATTTCGGCATAATCAAGCGTTCTTCCGAGCACGCGCGCGGGCGTTCCGGTTTTAAAGCGGCGCAGCGTAAACCCGAGCGAGGCGAGCGAGGCGGAAAGCCCCTCTGCGCGCAGCAGGCCGGAGGGGCCGCTTTCGCGCACATGGTCGCCGATGAGGATGCGGCTTTTCAGGTATACGCCCGTGGCGACGACGACGGCCCGGCAGGCGATGCGCTCCCCTTCCGTGTTCACGCCGCCCGAAAGGCAAACTGCGGACACATGCCCGTTTTCCGTCAGGATCTCGGACACTTCGCCCTGCAAAATATCAAGGTTTTCCTGTGCTTCCAGCGCGCGCTTCATGCGCTCATGGTAGCGGCGCTTGTCCATCTGCGCGCGGAGCGAATGTACGGCAGGGCCTTTCCCCGTGTTGAGCATGCGCATTTGGATGAACTCCGCATCCGCAGCGAGGCCCATCTCGCCGCCGAGCGCATCAATTTCACGCACGAGGTGCCCTTTGGAGGTGCCGCCGATGGCCGGGTTACAGGCCATGAGCGCCACGGAATCGAGGTTGAGGGTGATGACGAGCGTGGAAAGCCCCATGCGCGCAAGCGCAAGCGCGGCCTCGCAGCCGGCATGCCCTGCGCCGAGCACCACGGCATCGTATGCGACGGACATCTTCCACACCTCCTGAAAAATCAAAACGAATAAGGACTATGATGCCGGCGGGGACAATCCTCCGGGAATAAGGACAATCCTCAGCCGACTGCGGCGACAGCTCCTTTCAAAAAGGAGCCTTTTGGCTTGCATGTTTCCGTTAAGCCCTCTTCCTGAAAGGGGGTGGCAGCGGCGTGAGCCGCTGACGGGTGATTGCCATGCAGGGCGCACACAATGTAAAGGCCGACAATGCCACTTCCCCATTCGCCATGCTCCATGACCGAATGGTTCCCCGCAGAATACCCCTCCCCATGCGCCGCGTTATATTATACCAAATGCGATTCCGGTTGGGAAGCACGAATTATTTCCCGAAATTTTTGTATTTCCCACGTGCGGGGATTGACAGGAAGCCATGGCGGCGCTATAATGGCTTTGCTTCAGGGGGTGGTGAAATTCCACACCGGCGGTGATGCGGCGTTCCGTTTCAGGAAGGCCGACGAGTCCGCGAACGGCGCCGAAAAGCGCCGCCGAACCGGTCAGAATCCGGTACCGACGGTAAAGTCCGGATGGAAGAAGCAGGCTGCATCCGCTTTTTGTTTGCAATGCAACGCGCCCCCGCTTTTTCGGAAGCGGGGGCGTTTTTCCCCTGAAACCATTATTTTGTGCGGGGCAATGCCCCGGGAAAGAAGGTTTTTATGAGAAACGCAAAGGTGAAATGGCTGGTTGAGATGGCGCTGCTGTGCGCGATGTCCCTGGTGTTGATGTATGTGGTGCGCTTCAGCATTTTCCCGGCCGCGCCATACCTTGAGTACGACATGGCGGATGTGCCGATCCTCATTGGCACGTTCCTCTTCGGACCGGTATCGGGATTGATCCTCACGCTCATCGTGAGCCTGTTGCAATGGATTACCGTATCCATTGCAAGTGGCTGGGTGGGTGCAGTGATGCATTTCTTTGCAACGGGCGCGTTTGTGCTCATCGCCGGGCTGATCTACAAAAAGATGCACAGCCTCAAGGGGGCGCTGATCGGCCTCGTATGCGGTTCGCTGGTGATGATCGCACTGATGATCCCGCTGAACCTCATCTTCACCGTACATTACAACGGCGTTCCGGCGCAAGTCGTGCAGGGCATGATCTGGCCGATCCTTGTGCCGTTCAACGCCATCAAGGCGGGCATCAACTCGGTGGTTACCTTCCTTGCTTACAAGCCGATCTCCCGCCTGTTTAAAAAGCATGAGAACTAAAAGGGGGCTTTTCCGGCGCCGCCTGCTGCGGTATGATATGGGCAGAAACAGTGCCGGAGGGATAAAGCGATGAAACTTGTATTCGGTGAAAAATGCATCGGCTGCGCCGCTTGCGCAAAGCAGTGCCCGGAAGTGTTCGCGTTCGACAAGGAGCGCCGCCGCGCGAGCGTCCGGCCGGATGCCGTGCCGGAAGAACATGAAGCCGCCGTGCGCGATGCGGCGCTCATCTGCCTTGTGGGCAACATCAAAGTAACGGACGAATGAAAAACTGAAAAGAAACGCAAAATGGGCGCGCCGAAAGGCGCGCCCGCAGGCTGTCGAAAACTCCGGGATCGTCAAGGGCCGCAGCCCTTGACTTACGATCCGGCTTCGGCGACATGCGCGCCGAAACGGATGAAACCCCTTGGGGTTTCGCACGCTGCAGCGTTTGCCGCCCGGGAACGAAGTGAGAGGCAAACGCTGTGAAAACTCGCAAAAGTGGCGATTGGCCACTTTTGCGATACCAAAATGGGCGCGCCGAAAGGCGCGCCCATTGCTGTTGCGTCAGGTGTGATCAGTCCACGCGCTTGAGGAAGAAATACAAACGCGCATTTTCGTTTGCATCCGCATGCTCATTGCCGCAGGTGAACACGGTGAGGAAGGTGTCTTCCGCGGCAACGGTGGTGTCAAACTTAAACTCGGAAAGGCCAATCTGCTTGTTGACCCATTCGGTGACCTCCGCCTCGGAGGATTTTTTGTGGTTGCCCCACCAGGCGTTGTCATACAGCGTATCCTCAATGCTGCAGCCCGCCTTGGTTTCATACATCGCGAAGATCTCGTAACGCGTTTCCACGCCGTAAAGGTTCACAGTCCATACCCGGTCAGCATACACGTTGAAATCCGGAAGGTCCTTAAGCTCCTTGCCGCAGTATTTCTTGTGCACGCAGGTGGCTTCGCCAAGGTTGAACTCCTGCAGATGGTGCAGCTGGTGGAACATGCTGCCGGAGGGGCGGGAGTTATGCCCGGTGAACACGTTGTTCTGGCCGTAGGCGTAGTAGTAGGAATAAACGGAGGCGGATTCGGATTTTTCTTTGTCAAACGTGTGGTCGTTGTAATACCACTTTCCCGTGCGGTCGAACATGATGGGGTAATCGATGTTCGTTCCTTCCAGCACCATGTAGCCCACGGTATCCGCGTTTTCCGCATAAGCAGCTTCAAACTTGCTTTCCTCAGTGGTGGTGGCGCGGTTCCAGTCGCCGTACTGCGCGATCTTTCCCGTGCCCGCAGCGTAATCGCGGATGACGTTCACGCCCGCGATGACGCGGTTCGCTTCGGTGTAGGTATAATACGATTTTTCCTCGCCGTTAAGCGTGGCCTTAAAGGAGCGGATCTTGCCCCAATCCCCATCGGTGCAGGCGCTTGCCGCGCGCAGGGCGGCGGCGGAGAGCTCAGTGCCCTTTTCAAGGTAATCGAGGATGGCCTGCGCGTCCGCTTCCTCAATCGCGCCGTCGCAGGTGACGTCGCCCATGAGCACCACGGTTGCAAGAGGCGTGCCTTCTGCAGAGTTGGCGGTGAGGCCGGTTGCGATGCGGTCGGCTGGAGCGGCGGCGGTGCCGTCTTCCTTCGTGAAGGAAGCGGTTTCGGAGCCGGTGAGCGCCTTGAGAACGGTCGTTGCCTCCGCGATGGTCATGCCCGGGCGGAAGCCGATGAGGAACGCGCCTTCCACATGCGGACGCAGGAAGAAGCGATCCACCGCGCACTGAAGGTCGTCGTTTGCGCCATATCCCGCAGCGGTGCCGTCGCGGTGCATCAGCACCACATGCTGTGCGCCCACAGCCGCCGAAACGACGTTCGCTTCGGCGGAAAGGTCGATGGAAGCATCGGAAAGCGCGGCGACAACGGCGCCGTCCGCCTTCACGCCAACTACGCCGAACGCGCCTGCCGCAACGGAGCTGAGGCCGCTCCAGGCGGAAACATCCGCGCCGTTTGAAACGAGTGCCGTGCCATCCTTTGTGAGGGCGGCGATCACATCCCCGCCGGCGGAGACGGAAACAACATCCTTCCAGGCGGAAACGTCCGGCGCGGTGCCGGCGGTCATGAGCGTGCCCGCAGAGGTGAGGCCGACGGTAAACGCATCGCCCGCGGCAATGGCGACGACGTCGCTCCAGCCGGTCACATCGCACTGGCCGGAGGCGTTGTCGCCCGCGGCGACGGCGGTGCCATCCGTTTTAAGGCCTGCCATGTGCGCCTTGCCGATGGCCACGCTGTGAAGGCCCGTCCATGCGGCGGCGGCTTCCCAGGACGCGGAGTCGGCAAGCGCCGTACCGTCGCCCGCAAGAACAAGCGTGCCATCCGCCTTAACGCCTGCGGTCATCGTATCGCCTGCGGCGATGAAAACAAGGTTTTCCCAGCCGGACACCTTGCGCTGGCCCACGGTGTCATGCCCTGCGGAAACGGCGGTGCCGTCCGCACGAAGGCCCACGGTGTGTATGCTGCCTGCGGCAACCATGCCGACGGGGGCTGCGGGCTGGGCAAGGCCGAGGCCGCTGTCAGGGGCTTCGGTGGGCGCAGGGGTCTCGGTCGGTCCGATGTCGATGGGCTGATCGGTGTTGTTGCCGCCGCAGCCAACCATTGCAAACGCGGTCAGCAGCGCAAGCAGCAGGGCGATCCATTTTTTCGTATTCATTGCATTCCTCCTAAAATTATCGCGCTTAAGAGCACGGGGCGCGAAGCCGCCGCACAATAATACACACGTATCATATCATAAAACGGTTGCGGGCGGCAAACGGTCCTGCCGTATTTTACAGCGCGTTCATAAAATTTGGCAGCAGAGGCGGGATTGCGTTTCGCTGAACGGAATGTTATATTAATCCATAATTGATGAAAACCGTTCCACCGTGAACCCCTGAATCCGGCAGGAAGCCGGATGTTCCGTTTTCCGAAATCCGAATATCATAAGCTCTTTCAACTGGTTTAACCGTCTTTTTCGCGAGGAGGTGAGCGCGATGCGGATTGAACCGCAAGCCGCATCCAGGCTTGAGGCCATACCCGTCGCCCTGATTGCACAATCCGTAACCGTATTGGCACAAAATGCGGAATCGCTCCGCCGGACCATTGATGCGTTTGTGCTAGGCAACCCACTGCTTGAGTATGCGCCGGCCGGGGCGAATCCCGCTGAAGCGCTTGACATTGCGGAGCTTGCCGTGGCAAGGCGCGCCACGCTCGCGGAACATCTCGGCATGCAGCTTCGCATTGCGGAACGCGACCCGGAGGTGCTCCGCATCGGCCGCATGATCATCGAAAGCTTGGACAAGTATGGATACCTGCGCGAGCACACGGAGGATATGCTGCGCGCGTCACATGCCTCCCCCGCCGCCTTCGCCCGCGCGCTCGCGGCCGTACAGGCGCTTGAACCGTGCGGCGTGGCGGCGCGTTCGCTCGGCGAATGTCTGGCCCTGCAACTGCGCGCCCGAACCGCGCCCGAACCGCTTGCGCTTGAGATCGTGACGGGGCACCTTGAAGAAATGGCCGCGGGTACGCTCCGGCTCCCCGGGCATGCGGCGGAGGAAATCGAGGCTGCCTGCCGGCTGATCCGGTCGCTCAACCCACGCCCGGGCGCGGCGTTTGACCAGGATGTGATCCACTACGTCGTGCCGGATGTGCGCATTGCCCGCAGCGAGGGCGGCCGGCTTTGCGCTTCGCTCATCAACCAGCCGGCGCCGCCCGCCATTGCGCCGCACTATATGGAATACCTGAAGGGAGAGGAGGAAACGCAGCGGCAATACGTGCGCGACAACCTGATGCAGGCGCGCAGCTTCCTTTTTGCGCTGAAAGAGCGCGCGGAAACGCTGCTTGCAATCGCCTCCTTGGCCGTTGCAGTACAGGAGGAATACCTGGCCGCCCGAGAGCCGGGGGCGCTGAGGCCGCTCACGATGACTGCCGCTGCCCGGAAAACCGGACTCTCCCTTTCCACAGTAAGCCGCACGGTGAACGGAAAATATGCGGAGTTTGAGGGGCGCGTGTTCCCGCTGCGCATGCTTTTTACGGCGGGCGGAAAGGCCGGGCATTCCCGCGAGGCAATTGTGCGGCGAATGCGGGCGCTGCTCAGCACGGCCAATGGCGAGCCCATGAGCGATGCGCGCCTTGCTGCGTTGCTTGCGGCGGAAGGCATGCCGGTTTCGCGCCGCACAGTGAACAAATACCGCAATGCGTTTTTAAAAATTGACAATTAACGGTAGATAATCGACGATTTGACGGGGCGAGGACGCAAAAAACGCCGGTTGCAATGCCACAGGGGCGCGCACCGCGCACCCTCATTACAGGCGCAACGCCCCCATGACATGCCCCGAAAGAAAGGAGCCTTCACATGAACATGAAACGATGCATCCGCGCCGCAGCGTGCCTGTTGCTTACGCTTCTTGCGGCGCTTCCTGCGCCGCCCGCGCAGGCGGCAGCGGTCACGAACGTGAAGGTTGCTGTGGATTGCAAGCTCCCTCCGTTCCAATATGTGGGGGACGATGGCGTGCTCAAGGGAATGCATATCGACTTGATGAACGAGATTGCCCGGCGGGGTAACCTGCTGGTAGAATATGTGGTGTTCGAGCGCACGATGGACGCCGTGGACGCGCTCGTCGCCGGAGAGGTAGACGCGGTGCTCGGCGCGCTGCCGGGCGACATCGGCGTTTACAAGGAAGAGCTCAAACTTACGCCGGAGATTTCCTCCGCATCCACCTGCATGGTCGTAAACAACGAAAAGCTGGACCGCGTGCTGTATCCGGAGGAAAACCGCAGCCGCTACATTGCCGCGTTTGAACTCAATACGCTGGAGCTGAGCCATCTTTCGGAGCTCAACATTATGTATACCGTCATCATGGGAAACCAGACCCAGCTTTATAATGCGCTTGTGAACCGGGATGTGGATGCCATTATTACCGTAAAGGACAGCGTGCAGCACCTGATGGACCGGGACGGAGTGAGCGAGCGCTATACGATTGCGCGCAATTACATGACGAGCGTATATTATTCCATCCTTGTCCGAAAAAACGACCGCGTGCTGTACCGCACGCTGGATGAGACGATTGGCCAGCTCCGCACGAGCGACCAATACGAGCAGATCGTGGATAAGTGGATCGTTAATGTGGAACTTGAAACGGCGCAGGCACGCATCCAGAAGCTTTTGATTTTCATTGGCATCATTGCGGGCGTTGCAGCCATCATCATTGGAAACACGGTGTATATGAACGTGCGCCTGAAGGAGCTTGTTGCGGAAAAAACGCGCGAAATATCCCGGCGCATGGATCAGCTTGAGGCTGCGGGTGCGCTGCGCAACCGGCTCATCGAACATTCGCCGGGAGGGAGCCTGCTGCTGCGCGGCAACGGGAATATCCTGCTGATGAACTCCGTGGCGCGCAGCATGGCGGGCGTTTCCGAGGAGGCTGTGCCTGCGGAGAATATCCGGGACCTGCCCGTGTTCGGAAACATCTGGGAAAAGGCGGCCCCGGGGGCAGGAATCACGATGGAGCGGCCGGCGCTCATCACGTTGGATACGGAAGAGGCCGGCCGGCGCACATACCGATACCAGTGCCATGCGACCAGCACCCCGGAGGACACAGTGCTTCTGGTTGAAGATGTCACGCGCGAGGAACGCGAAAAACAGGAAATTTTTGAGGAAAGCAAAAACCAGTCCCTCAACCGCATCATCGCGGGCATTGCCCACGAGATCAAGAACCCGCTGATGTCCATCCGCGCGTTTGCCTCGCTGATCCGCCGCCAGGGAGATGATCCGGAATTTCAGGCTTCCTTTGGGGAATATGTGCCCAAAGAGGTGGACCGCATCAACCGCCTGATCGAAACGCTCATCAACTATGCACGGCCGCCCAGGGGGCAGAAGGAACGCATCCTGATCGGGGACCTGATTGAAGACTGCGTATGCCTGGCATATGTTTCCGCAAAAAAAGAGATCGTGCTGCAATGCGAGGTTTCCGCACGCGCCTATGTTTACGGCAATAAGGATCAACTCCGCCAGGCGCTCATCAATCTGCTCATCAACAGCATCGAATCCGTGGAAGCAAAGCTTTCCGCAGGGGGCGCGCCGGCCGAAGGGCTGCGCGTATGCGTATCCGGCTTCCGGCGTGCGGGCAGCGTGGTGGTGGAGGTGTACGACGAGGGGATCGGCATGAGCGAGAGCGCCGTGCAAAAATGCACGGAACCCTTTTTCACCACAAAGAAGACCGGAACCGGCATGGGGCTTGCGCTTGCAAAACAATTTGTGCAGGAAAATGCCGGGCAGTTTGAAATTGAAAGCACGCCGGGCGCCCATACGGCGATCCGCATGATCTTTGAGGAGGATATTGAAAAATGAAACCGCATGTGTGGATCATTGACGACGAGCCGGGCATCTGCGCCTCGCTGAGCCTTGCGCTGAAAAAGGAATACGAGGTGCGCACGTTCGGCAGCGCCGCGCCCGCACTTGCGCTGCTTGAGCGCGAAAGCTGTGATGTCGTGCTGCTGGATCTTAAAATCGGCAGCGAAAACGGGCTGGATGTGCTCAAACAGCTTAAGGCGAACGATTCGCACATCGCCGTGATCATGATGACTGCCTATGGAAGCATCGGCTCCTCTGTGGAGGCGATGAAGAACGGCGCGTTTACCTACCTCATCAAACCGCTTGACATCGACGAACTGCTCATTTTCATTGCGCAGGCGGTGGAATTCCGCAAGCTCAACGAACAGGTGCTTTACCTTTCGGACGCGCTGCGCAGCCAGGGGCATTACGACAAGATCATTGGCGAAAGCGAACCCATGCAGCGCGTGTACGGGCTGATCGACCGGCTCAAGGATGTGGATGCAAACGTGCTCATCACGGGCGAAAGCGGCACGGGCAAGGAGCTTGTTGCAAAAGCCATCCACGATGCGGGCAAGCGCAGGAACGAGCGCTTCGTTGTGGTAAACTGCGCGGCAATCCCGGAAAATCTGCTCGAACTTGAATTTTTCGGGTATAAGCGCGGCGCGTTCACCGGCGCTTCACAGGACCGCAAGGGGAAATTTGAGCTGGCCGACCGGGGGACCATTTTTCTGGACGAGATCGGCGACATGCCCATTAACCTGCAAAGCAAGCTTCTGCGCATGCTGCAAAACAAGGAATTTACGCCGCTTGGCGCATCCGATACGCGGCATGTGGATGTGCGCGTGATCGCGGCCACCAACCGGGATCTGAAGGCCATGATCGCAGAGCAAAAATTCCGGGATGATCTGTATTACCGGCTCAATGTCATGAATGTGCGCGTCCCCGCGCTGCGCGAGCGCCTGAGCGATGTTCCGCTTTTGTGCGAGCACTTTCTAAAACAGCTTTCAACGGAGATGAACAAGTCCATCAGCGGGCTTTCCGCGGAAGCCGCCGAACGGCTGATGCATTACGATTACCCGGGCAACGTGCGCCAGCTTGCCAACATCCTGGAATATGCGGCCATCGTAAGCCCCGGCGGCATGATCGGCGTGAAGGATTTCCCGGAGGAAATGCGCGTGCGCACGGAGCACAGCGAAGGGCAGTCCGTGGAGGAATACCTTTGTTCCACGAGCCTCAAGGACATTGAACGCCGCGCCATCGAGGCTACGCTGCGCAAAAACAACGGCCGCCGGGATCAGACCGCTCTGGACCTTGGCATCAGCAAGCGCGGCCTGCTGAACAAAATCAACGAATACGGGCTTTCGTGAGGCTTTTTTGCGCGCCCGGCGCCTTGAACCTTTCTTCCAATTCCGCCTGCGCTGCGGCGCAGGCGCATTTTATGCCGCAAGGGGGTAATTTTTTCGCGCAGGCGGGAAATTTTTGCGCGGCATGCTGCCCGCGTACAGCGGAGAGGGAATGAAAACAGGGGGAAAAACGGATTGGCACGTTTCTTGCTAATATTATTGCATAGGGTCAATGACCAAAATTAAACGCAGGAGGAACCTTCATGAAACACACGAAGATCATTGCGCTGTTGCTTTGCATCGTGATGGCCGCAGCTACGCTTTTGGGCTGCACGGGCGGCACCGATACGCCTGTCACCACGCCGGATGCCGGCCAGCAGGGCGGCACGCAAACCAATGCTCCTGATGGCGGAAGCACCGGGCAGCCGTCCACCGGGGACGTAAAGTACAAAGAAGAGATCGTCATTGCGATGGCGGATGAATTCACCACCATCGACCCCATGGAGACCACCGCAGAAACCAACCAGATCGTGCAGGATTGCACCCACGACCTTCTCACCGACACCAACCTTACCACCATGCAGAACGAAGGCGAGCTCGTTGACCATTGGGAAATGCTGGCGCCCGACCATTGGCGCTTCGTCCTCAAGGACAACGTGACCTTCCACGACGGCACCATCCTCAACGTGGACGATGTGGAATTCACCTTCCAGCGCGCCGCGGAAAAATCCACCACCGCAAACTACATGGCCAAAATTTCCGAGTTCATCAAGGTGGATGATCTGACCTTTGAAGTCAAGCTCCTCGCGGGAGACGTGGACTTTAACTACACCATGGCCGCCAACTCCCTTGCCATCCTTTCCAAGGAAGCGTTTGAGACCATGCCCGAGGAAGACGCCATCAAGATCGGCACCGGCCCCTGGGTCTTTGAAGAGTTCGTGTCCGGCGACTACGTTTCCCTCGTCCGTTTTGAGGGCAGCACCCTCTACCCCGTCCCCAACACCAAACGCCTTGTGTTCCGCATGATCCCGGAAGCTTCGGCCCGCATGATTGCGCTTGAAAACGGCGAAGTGGACGTCATCATGACGCCCAACGCCACCGATTATTCCCGCCTGACCGAAAGCGATGATCTGCAGCTTATCACCGAAACGGGCCGCACGCAGAACTTCGTGGGATTCAACCTTCAGAACCCGGATTGCATCGTGACCGACCCCGTGTTCCGCCAGGCGGTTGCTTACGGCATCGACAAGGATGAAATGGTCATTGCCGCATGGGACGGCTATGCCCAGGTTTCCACCAGCATGATGTGCCGCGACATGGGATACTATGCCGACATCGAAGGCATCCCTTATGACCCTGAGAAGGCGCAGCAGCTCTTTGACCAGTGCGGCGCCACCGGCAAAACCCTTCACCTTGTGACATCCGATGCTGCGCACCGCACGAAGATGGCGGAAAACTTCCAGGCGCAGATGAAGAAGTACGGCATCACCATCACCGTTGAGTTCATGCAGAACTCCGCTCTGACCGAACTCAATACCTCCGACGGCACGACCTCCGGCGTTGAGCTTTACATCGCCTCCTGGACGCCCGGCAAGAACGCGGACTATATGTTCCGCAATCCGCTGCACTCCACCGGCGGCCGCAACTATTCCCACCTGATGGATCCTGAGATCGATGCGCTCATCGATGCGGCTGTTGCCGAAACCGATACCACCAAGCGCGCCGAAATGTACAAGGAGCTTCAGGAACGCATCACCTGTGAGATCATTCCTTGGGTGCCGATCGCACAGCCGACGCTGACCCTTGGCGCGGCAAAGGGCGTAACGGGTGCTCTGCTGCATCCGGGCCTTGTGCACCAGTTCAAGATGATCGAACGCGTGATTGAGGATTAACCGAACCACACTCTGACCGCGCAAGCCCCTCCGCTGAGGAGGCTTGAGGTCCCCCAAGCCTCCCGGCACATTCCGGGCCGGGAGGCGCTTTCTTTGAAGCATACCGGATAAGGCCGAATCCACGGCTGCAGGCGGCGGAGACGCCCTGCTTTCGCTTTCCATGGGAGAGGCGTTCCGGCGGATTTGGATTTATTCGGTATGCTTGCTTTATTTTGAGGAGGACGCTATGTTTCGCTATATTATAAAGCGCATCTTAATGATGATTCCCGTTCTTCTGGGCGTTTCCTTTGTTGTGTATTACTTGATGGACCTTGCTCCTGGCGACATCATTGCGCAGATGGCGCCGCAGGATGCAACTCCGGAACAGATCGAGATGATGCGCGAGGAGCTCGGGATGAACGGCTCGGTTTTTGAACGGTACTTCCGCTATCTTGGCAAACTTGTTCAAGGCGACCTGGGCACATCGCTTTCCCAAAAACGCCCCGTGATGGAACTGTTCCTTGAGCGCTTCCCCGCAACGGTGGAGCTTGCTTTCGGCAGCATACTGGTTGCAATTTTGATTTCCGTTCCGTTGGGAATTGCGGCGGCAACGCATCACCGCACCTGGCTGGACGGCACAAGCATGGTAACGGCGATGCTCGGCGTTTCCATGCCGAGCTTTTGGCTCGGCCTGCTGCTGATCATGCTCTTTGCGCTCAAGCTCGGGTGGCTTCCTTCCGGCGGCCGCGAAGGCTTTGCGGCGCTGATCCTGCCGGCGCTCACGCTGGGCGCAAACCAGGCCGGCAGCCTTACGCGCATCACGCGCTCATCCATGCTGGATGTGATCCGTCAGGATTATCTGCGCACCGCGCGCGCAAAGGGCGTAAGCGAAAAGCAGGTCATCCGCAAGCATGCCCTGAAGAACGCGCTGATCCCGATCATCACGGTGTTCGGCTCTACCCTTGGCGGCGCGTTCGGCGGCGCAATTATGATCGAAACGGTGTTTTCGTGGCCGGGCGTCGGCCGCCTTACCGTGCGTGCGATCAACGACCGCGATATGACGCTTGCAACCGGCTGCATCATCATGTTCACCATGTTTATGACGTTGACCATTCTTCTAGTGGATATCGCGTATGCTTTTGTTGACCCGCGCATCAAAGCGCGTTATTCGAAGTGAGGTGAATGCTGTGGAAACGGTCAAAAGAAAATTTACCGCAGCTGAGCTGCAGCAGTACAAAAAGCGCAGCATGTTCGGCGAGGTCTGGCGCAATTACAAAAAGAGCCCGAGCGCGATGATTGGCCTTGTTGTGCTTGTCATCATTATCGTTGTGGCAATCGTTGCGCAGTTTATATACGATTACGATACGGACATCGTTCAACAAAACATCAAAGAACGCTTCCAGACGCCGAGCGCGGAGCACCCGTTTGGAACGGACCAATATGGGCGCGATGTGCTGACCCGCGTGCTTTACGGCGCAAAATATTCCCTTGCAGTGGGCATCGTGTCCGTGGCGATCTCCTGTGTGCTGGGCAGTTCCCTTGGGCTGATCGCAGGCTACTACGGCGGCTTTACGGAAAACCTGATTCTGCGCGTGTGCGAGGTGTTTGCCGGCATCCCGAGCGTGCTGCTCGGCATCGCGATCATGTCTGCGTTTGGGCAGAGCATCGTGGTGCTGATGTTCGCCATCGGCCTCGTGTATGTGCCGATGTTTGCGCGTACGGCGCGCGCTGCAGTGCTCCCTGTGCGCGATCAGGAATATATTGAAGCCGCGCGCGTTTCCGGCGTGGGCGATTTGAAGATCATCTTCGGCCATGTTCTGCCCAACGCCATGTCCCCCATCATCGTGCAGGTCACCATGGGCGTTGCAAACGGCATCCTGACCGCATCGAGCCTGAGCTTCCTTGGCCTCGGCGTTCCGGTGCCCGCGCCGGAGTGGGGCGCAATGCTCTCCGGCGGCCGTGAGTTTATCCGCGATTATGGATACTTGACCTTGTTCCCGGGCCTTGCAATCATGATCACCGTGCTTGTGTTCAACCTCATGGGCGATGGCCTGCGTGATGCGCTCGATCCGAAGCTGAAGCAGTAAGGGGGAACGAAAATGAGCGAAAAAGCCATTGAAAAGCAAAAAGACCTGATTTTAGATGTTAAAAACCTCAACGTGCGCTTTGAAACGGATGATGGCATCGTGCGCGCGGTAAACGGGCTGGATCTTGAGATCGAGCGGGGGCATGCCATCGGCCTTGTCGGCGAAACGGGCGCGGGGAAAACCACCACCGCCCTTGCGCTGCTGCGCCTTGTGCCGGACCCGCCGGGCGTTGTGGAATGCGAAAAGCTGGAGCTGGATGGCCGCGACGTGCTCGGCATGGGCATAAAGGAACTGGAAAAGGTGCGCGGCAAGGACATCTCCATGATCTTCCAGGATCCGATGACCGCACTCAACCCCGTGTTCACGGTGGGCGACCAAATCGCCGAAAGCATTTTTCTGCATGAGGATGTTTCTTACGTGGAAGCGCAGAAGCGGGCGGTCGCCATGCTGGAGCTTGTTGGCATCCCCGGTGAGCGCGCGGGCGAATACCCGCACCAGTTCTCCGGCGGCATGAAGCAGCGCGTGGTCATCGCCATTGCGCTTGCGTGCCACCCGCAGCTGCTCATTGCGGACGAACCGACCACGGCGCTCGATGTTACCATTCAGGCACAGGTGCTGGATCTGATGAAAAACCTGCGCCAGCAATACCAAACGTCGCTCATCATGATCACGCATGACCTTGGCATCGTGGCTGAAATCTGCGATGAGGTTGCCGTTATGTATGCGGGGAACATTGTGGAAAAAGGAACGCTGGAGGATGTGTTCAACCGCACCAAGCATCCTTACACCGAAGGCCTGTTCAATTCCCTGCCCAACATCCGGGACAGGAAGGCGATGCTCACGCCCATCAAGGGCCTGATGCCCGACCCAACATCCCTGCCGGAAGGCTGCCCGTTCAGCCCACGCTGCCCGTATGCAGGGGAAGACTGCACCGCGCCGCAGGTGGTGCGCAATATCTCGGCCACCCATTTCGTGCGCTGCTGCGCTTATGACAGGCCGGGCTTCCACATCGAGCGGAAGGAGAGGTAAACCATGGCGGATACGATCCTTGAGGTCAAAAACCTGACCAAATATTTCAAGACCAAGCACGGTACGCTGCATGCTGTGGACGGCATCAACTTTAAGCTTGCGCGCGGAAAGACGCTCGGCCTTGTGGGCGAGTCCGGCTGCGGAAAGTCCACGACCGGCCGCACCATCCTGCGCCTGATTGAACCCACGGCAGGCGAGATCATCTTTGAGGGGAAGGATATCAACAAGCTCAGCCGGAGCGAGCTGCGCCATGCCCGCAAGGACATGCAGCTTATCTTTCAGGACCCTTACTCCTCGCTTGACCCGCGCAAGACGGTGAGCCAAATCATCAGCGAGCCGATTATCGCAAACAAAATCCTGAAAACCAGTGCGGATATCGATGCGCGCGTTGCGGAGCTGATGTCCACGGTGGGCCTTGCGGCACGCCTGTTCAACGCCTACCCGCACGAGCTGGACGGCGGCCGCCGCCAGCGCATCGGCATTGCCCGCGCGCTTGCGATGGAGCCTAAGTTCATCGTGTGCGATGAGCCGGTTTCGGCGCTTGACGTCTCCATTCAGGCGCAGATTCTCAACCTGCTTAAAGAGCTGCAGGCGGAGTTCAACCTTTCCTACATTTTCATCACGCACGATCTTTCCGTGGTCAACCATTTCTCGGATGAAATCGCCGTGATGTATCTTGGAAAGATCGTGGAAAAGGCGCCTGCAGAGCAGCTGTTTGATAACCCGCTCCATCCCTACACCAAGGCGCTGCTTTCCGCAATCCCCATCCCGGAGCTCGGCGCAAAGAAGGAGCGCATCCTCATTCAGGGCGAGATCACTTCCCCCATCAACCCGCCGGATGAATGCCGGTTCTACAAGCGGTGCAATTATGCCTGCGACCGCTGCAAGGCGCTGCCGGAGCTCAAGGAGATCGCGCCGGATCACTTTGTGGCGTGCCACCTTGTGGGCGAAATCTAAGCGAAACAGGGCAAGTCCGTTTCCTTTTCATGTGGGCCAAAAGCCGCCTTTCGGGGCGGCTTAGAGTGTCGAAAAAGTGACTGATCGCCACTTTTTCGAGTTTTCTCAGGTTTTGCCTTTCGCTTCGCTCCCGGACGGCAAAACCCGCAAAGTGTGAAAACCTCCAGGCTTTCATCCGTTTTGACGCACATGTCGTCAAAGCCGGAATAAACTTAAGGGGCTGCGGCCCCTTAACAACCCCGGGGTTTTTCGACAGCCAAGCCGCCTTTCGGGGCGGCTTTTGGCTTTGCGGCACAGTCCGGCGGAAAAGGCAACGCCTGCGCTTGGCTCTCCCGCGCGCATTTTTTGCGCTTTCGCGCTTTTTTTGCCTTTTATACAGGGGGAAACCGTTGGAGCGCGGTGGAAAACACCAAGAGAATTCAGGGTTTCCGTACGCGTAACGGGCTGGCACAGAACTTGCTAATATTCTTATGAAGCGCAAGGCGCGAAACAACGCAACAGGAGGAATCGATATGATATTCGGCGTACTGAAGGACATTAAGGAAGGCGAATACCGGGTAATCTGCACCCCGATGGAGGTAGCGTCAATCGTTGGCGCGGGGCATACGGTGCTCGTTGAGAAGGACTGCGGAGCAAAAGCGGGGTTCCCCGATGAGGCGTATGCGAAAATGGGCGCAACGGTTGTGGAAACGGCGAAGGAGATGTGGGAGAAGTGCGATTTTGTGGCCAAGGTCAAGGAGATCGAGCCTTCTGAATACGGCTATCTGCGGGAAGGCCAGATGATCTATTGCTGCATCCACCCGGCAGGACACCCGGAAGAGGTGCAGGCGATCCTCGACAGCAAGTGCATTGCGATCACTGCGGAGGACAGCCACCGCTTCGGCTCGCCGAACTGCGAGGCAGCGGGGAAACAGGGGGCGCTGTTTGGGCTTGAATCCATGCTGACGATCAACGGCGGCAAAGGCAAGTTCGTGGGCGGCTTCGCAGGCGCACCGGGCATGAACGTGCTGATCCTCGGCGGCGGCGTGGTTGGCCAGGGGGCGCTTTCCGTGCTGCATGCGCTTGGCGCAAACGTGACGGTCATGGACATCAACGCGGGCATTCTGCGCCTTCTGGGCGACCGTTACAACCAGAAAATCAACACCATGTACTGCACGAAGGAAGCAATTGCCTCCGTGCTGCCGCAGACGGACATGGTCATCAACTGCGTGAAGTGGCCCAAGCAGCGCAAGGACTTCCTGATCGACAAGGAAATGCTCAAGCTTATGGAGCCGGGCAGCGTGCTGGTGGATATTTCCAACGATGATCCGGGCGCGATTGAATCGAGCCATGAAACGCACCACGACAACCCGCGCTATGTGGTCAACGGCGTGGTGCATTACTGCGTAAGCAACATCCCCGGCGCGGTGGCATATTCAACCTCCGTCGCGCTTGCGGGAGACACGCTCCCCCTGCTGCTCAACATCCTCAACAACGGCCTTACGGAAGCCTGCGTGCGGGACGGCTTTATCCGCCGCAGCCTGACGGCATACAAGGGCCTGTTGACCCACGAGGAGACCAGCGGCATTCAGGGACGGCCGTGGATCAGGCCGGAGGACGTGCTTGGCATTGCGGAGCGCAAGCTTGACCCCGCGCCGCCCGCAACCACCACCCGTTCCACCAACTTCATCACCTGCTGCAGGTAAGCGGTCGGACGAATCGGCCGAGCCCCCGCTGCGGGGCAGCCGGCGGGGTTGCGCGGCGCAGAGAACACGGCTGCTGCGCGGCCCCGTCCATTTTGCAAAGAAAAGGAGTAAGGCGATGGCTCAACTGCAACGTACGGCAGAAGGTCTTGCGGAATACGCGAAACGCTGCATATGCATACCGCATGTTTATGTGTGGGATGCAAACGGAGAGTATATTACGCATGCATTGCTGGATGCCCTTAGCAGGAAATATCCGGAGTGGTATACCCCACAGCGCCTTGCGGCCCGGCGCGCGCTTGCGGGGTGCGGCGTGCGCGGATGGGATTGCATCGGCCTGATCAAATCCTATGTTTGGGGCGATTACCACCAGGGAAACACGCAATATTATACGGAAGAAAGCGACTTTTGCACGCGCACGCTGATTCAGCAGCAGCTTGTAAAGGGCGATATTGGCACTTTGCCTGAAACGCCCGGACTTGTTTTGTTCAAGCCCGGCCATGTGGGCGTATATATCGGCGGAGGAAAAGCGATCGAATCCACGCACACCATGCCCGCTTCGGCCTATATGCGCTGCTGGGAACACACAGGAGACGGCAGCGCTCCCTGCTGCAGCGCATACGATTCTGCGCCGGATGAGCCATCGCGCCTCGGCGGTCTCGTTGAAACGGCAGTTTCAGAACGCCCGTGGACGCATTGGCTGCAATATCCGGGCATCGATTATTGAAACGGGCATCGATTATTGAAATAGAGAGTAAGATGCCGGCTTGTTCGTTGCAGCGCATGGAATGAATGGAATATTTCAAGCGGATCGACAGCATTGAGCTCCGGTTCGCTGAAGGCCGGATTTGGGAGGATGGAACGGAGTGAGCAATATGACACAGCAGGAAAAAACGGACGCCCTGCTTGCCGTGGCGAAGGCTTTTTATGACCGCGGGCCGTGCGTTCAGTACGATCAGCTGAGCATGGACAGGCTTTTGCGCGTTACGCCGAGGCGGCGCCGCATGGCTGCGCCGGAGGATGCCACGCGGCAAAGCACGTTGTTCCTGGATTGCTCCTCCTTTGTGTGGGCGGCATATTACAATGCCTTTGGCTATGCGCTTGAAGCGGATCTCAGCTGGGAAATGATTGACATGGTGAAACCGCGCGTGTTTTATCATGAACTCACCCACCGGGAAACGGAGGAGGAACGCGCGCGCATGGCGGAAGAAATAAGAGAATTGCTCCGCCCGGGCGATGTCATCATCTTTGAAGGAGGCGGGAACGGCCATGTCATGCTTTATCAGGGCGGTGAAAGCTACATCAATTGCACGCAGGCAGGCAGGGCCGGCAGTTATGATTATGTTGCCCGCCGGGATACGCGCCCGGAGCACGGCGGCATCCGCATTGAGGATATCGCGCACCTGTTTGCGCCGTGCGTGGACAAGCAGCTGGGGCGGAACTACCTTTTTGGTGAAAAGGTGAAGCGCTTCTGCGTCCTCCGCCCGCTCGCACGGGTGGGCGAACCAACGGAAAACACGCGCGCGCGCCTTGCCGGATGCCGGGAGCTTGCGTGTGGCGTGGAAACATCGCATCCGGGCGGCAGGACGGCGGGCGTGGGCTGCATTGTGGAATACACTGTGCACATGCGCAACCTTTGCCGCACGGAAACGGATGCGACGGTGGAATTTGCCGCGCCGCAGGGCTGCACTCTGCTTTCTGCGGAGCACGCGTGCCTTTCCATTCCCCGTGCAGCGGCGGCAGAGGCCCGCTTCCGCATACAAGTTCAAAAAACGGCAGGGCTTTGGCTTGCGCCGCCCCTTGTCAGGGTCAACGGGTTTAAGGTTACATCGCCCAGGGTGCTGTGCGGGCATACGCCGTCCGCTGCGGAAAGCGCGTGCCTGGTAGCGGACGTGAAGGCGCACCTTGCGGCCGGCATGGGGGCCATGGAGGCTGCGGCGGAGGCTTACCGGGCGCGCGGGATATCCATTTCCGCAGATGTGGAGACAGCACTTGCGTCCCTGTTTTACCGGCATGATTCCGCAGCTGGGGATGTGCTTTCGCGCAAACCGCAAGCGCCGGCGCAGGATATGGCGGTGTATTCGTATTTTGGCGGCTATGGCGTTATTACGCCGGAGGCCGCCTGCAACGGCGGCGTGCGTGCCACCGGGGTACGCCGTGCAGGACTGCAAGCGGGAGACCTCATCCTTTGCGGCGATGACGCCTGCTTGCGCGGCGCATACGCATGCTTCTTTACGGGCGAGGCGCTTGTGGGCACATTCGGCGCGGATGAGGGCATACGCACGGCAATGGGCGCAGAAGTGGATGCATTTCTGGAGAGCCTGTTCGGGCGTTTTTGCTTTGCGCTGTTGCGGCCATATCTTGCGGATTGAACATCGGCATTTTCTTCCTGTGGAGGCGCAAAAGGGGCGGGCTTTCAGGGGGGCCCGTCCCCGGATGCGCAGAATGTCTTTTCACTTTTCCTTCCCGGCTCTCATGGCAAACAAACTTTTCATGTCAGAAGGAGAACACTGATGCACCGTTATAAGAAATACCCGGTTTTAGAAGTAAACCTTGAGGCAATCCGCAACAACGCCCGGGTCATGCGCGAATATTGCATGGCGCGCGGGGTTTCCATCGCAGGCGTGGTCAAGGTTTCGGACGGTGATCTCCGTGTTGCACGCGCTCTGTATGAAGGCGGATGCACGCAGCTCGCGGCCTCGCGCATCGTGCACCTCAAGCAAATTAAGCAGGCACTACCGCAGGTAGAAGCTATGTTGATCCGCATCCCTACGCCGAGCGAGGCGGCAGAAGTCGTGCGCGACTGTGATATAAGCCTCAATTCCGAGGCGGACACCCTGCGCGCATTGAACTCTACAGCGGGGCGGCTTGGTAAAGTGCACGGCGTGGTGCTGATGCTGGATGTGGGCGACCTGCGGGAGGGCGTCACGAGCGAGGAATCCCTCCTGCCGCTTGCGCTGCTTGTGGAGCGGGCCCTGCCAAATCTGCGCCTCATGGGTATAGGCACGACATACGCCTGCTTTGGTGGGCTCATGCCCACGCAGGAAAACCTCGGTACACTGGCACACGCGGTAAAGCGCGTGGAGGAAGCCATCGGGCGCAAGCTGGGGATTGTCTCCGGAGGAAGCTCTATAAATCTGACGCTCCTTGCGAATGGGGGCGGCATGCCGCCGGAGATTACGCATCTGCGTTTGGGCGGCTCGATCATCAATCCGGTTTCCATCCGGCGCAACCGCAATGTCGCCATCCCCGGCATCCGCGAGGATACCTTTACGCTTACGGCGGAGCTCGTCGAGGTGGCGGTGAAACCCTCTCGCCCAAGTGGCACACAAGGCCGCAACTGGGCAGGTGATGTGGTGGATTTCCCGGATCTCGGCCTGCGCAGGCGTGCTATCCTGGCGCTTGGCAGCCAGGATGTGGGCGACGCCAGAAAGCTTATCCCGCGTGATGTTGGGGTGCGCGTTGTCGGAAACAGCAGCGACCATACCATCTTGGATATAACGGACAGTGGCAAGGACTGGCGGCCGGGGGATAAGGTTTCCTTCGGGCTCTACTACATGCCGCTTTTGTACGCATTCGCTACGCGGCATGTGGCGATTCACTATCTGCGGGAGGAATCGTAAGGTCATGATGTGAGATAAGGAGAGCCAAACGCGCATGGCCGCCGCTCGGGCCGGCCGTGCTCGATGGCCTCGGCCCCACGGGCGATTATGGCCATTCGCCGGACAAGTATCTTGAGCTTACCACCATAGAGCCGGGCATCCGCTTTGCACAGGCGCTGCTTGAAAAGCTCTTTGGGGAGAAAATGAAAAAAGGAGCGTGAACGAAACCATGCATTTTGAAACGGATTACAGGTTGGAGGAATTCATCCTGAACACCCGGTGGGAAGATTTGCCGGAGGAAGTGCGGGAACGCATGAAAGGGTGCTTTGTAGACCTGATGGGTGCGCTGGTGATTGGCAGCCGGAGCCGCCAGTTTGAAGCGGGGCTGCGCCTTGCGGGGCGCGTATACGGAACGGGAGAAATCCCGGTGATCGGCGCGAAAGAGCGCTTTGGCTTCATGGGGGCGGCGGCCGCGATGGGGCATTCCTCCAATGCGTATGACATCGACGACGGCCACAACATGACGCGGGCACATCCGGGCACCTCGTTCGTGGGGGCGGTACTTGCGGCGGCATACGAAAAGGGGCTGTCCCGAGATGAATTCCTTGCGGCAATGCTCGTCGCATATGAAACCACCATCCGAAGCGGCGCCGCAATGATGGATTACTACCAGTACGCACATTCAAGCGGTACATTCGGCGCAGTTGGCGTGGCGGCGGGCGTGGGCCGCATCTACGGTTTTACGCGCGAGCAGATGAACAACGTCCTCTCCATCGCGGAATTTAACGCGCCGCTTGTGCCGGGGATTCGGAGTGTGGAATATCCTTCCATGAACAAGGACGGCGTGCCCTTTGGGGTAATGGTGGGGACGCTCGCCGTCATGGATGCGCTGTGCGGGTTTGAAGGCAACAAAAACCTGCTGGAGGCGGATGAATACAGGCATTATCTTGATGACCTCGGCAAGAAATATCAGGTGATGGATCTTTATTTCAAGCCGTATACCTGCTGCCGGTGGGGACACCCGGCAATCGATGCATGCGTTGGGCTGATGCGGGAGCACGGCATTACGGCAGAGGACATTGCGCATGTGACGATCAAAACGTTCCACCGGGCTACCCTGCTTTCCAAGATCGTGCCCAGGACGGCGGACGAGGCGCAATACAACATCGCTTACCCGGTTGCAGCCGCGCTGGTGTATGGAGATTTCGGCCTTGCGCAGGTGCGGGAGGAAAGCCTGGGCGATCCGAAGGTGGTGGAGATGATGCAGCGCCTTTCGTTTGAGATGGATCCGGCGCTGGATGCGCAGTTCCCTGCGCGGCGCATCTGCCGTGCTGAGATTGAAACGAAGGATGGGCGCATGCTCCTTTCCCCCGAATGTGAGCCGCGGGGCGAAGCGCACGAGAACATCGGGCTCGGTTGGCTGTGCGATAAGTTCCGCCGCATTACCGGCCCCGTTCTGACCCCGGACGGACAGGAAAAACTCATCGGCATGATCTCTGCGGCGGAGGATCTCCCAATCCGCACGATTGTGGATGAGGCAAACAACCCTGAGTTTTGGCTGGGTTGAGCTGCAGGGGGCGCACAAAGCGCCTCTTCTTTTATTTCTCACAAACCGTTCATTTGCCTTCCGGGATGTGATGTGGTATTCTTATCCTGTAAAAGTATCGGGACTGTCCTGTGCGGCCGCCCCGGGCAAATTGAAAGGAAGCCGCCTATGTCGCGCAACAAATATGCGGTCGCAAGCCGTTCCATCTGGTATGTGCTGCGCACGCTTTTGATTATCACCGCAATCGTGGCGCTTTGCCTCGGCGTATTCGTGGAGGGCATGTACGTAAGCAACCTTTACATCCTTGTGACGGAAGGGCTTGAGGCGCGTGCCGAATGCATTTTAACGGACGGCGCTGTGCTGGAGCTGACGGAATACTTTACCGAGGATTTTGTGCGCAACGACAATGCGCTGTATGAAGGGCTTTACGATGCGTTTACCGTTGCAAGCTTCGATTACCGTGTGGATGTGGAACGCGTCACGGTGCTGCCGTGGAACAAGCGGGCCAGCATGCAGGTTTTGGCGTATCTTGCCGCTGTAAACGCCGCCGCAAACGATGCGGAATCCGGCGCAGAGCTTCCGGAATGGACGGCTGCGCGGTATTCGGTGTCCTTTGCGCGCTCCGGCTCCCGCTGGTATATCACAGGGATGACCCTCATCGAGGAAAACCCGGAGATGGAGCCCGCACCCACGCCGGATTATTCGCTGCTGCCTTCCCCCACTCCGTAAAGGCAGCACCAACTGTCCGCAGCTTACAAAGGTCGTGGTTGCCGCCAATCCCCCGTCAGCACCTTCGGTGCTGCTCGTAGTGCGCAAAGGTCGCGCTGATACGGGCAATTCCACGTCAGGGTCGCGGATATTGCCCTCGATTCGCAATAGTCGCGCCGTGCTGCCGCAGGAGCAGCTTCCTTGCGCTCCCTTGTTCATTGGGCTTCCGCCTCGCTGCATCCCGCACTGCTCTCGCTCGGCTCCGCCCCTAAAAGGCTCCTTTTTGAAAGGAGCTGTCGCCGCAGGCGACTGAGGATTGTTCTTGCCCCCGTAAACACGCTTTGGGGATTGTCTACCCCATGCGCGCAGCTTAATTCGCCGCACGCGGCAGAGGGATGTATTTCAGAGGATTGCTCCCGCCGAGCGGTTTTGTTTATCAACTTCCCAAAGGAGACGGCACTTTTGCTCTTTTTTGACCCGGAAACGGAATTCCCGGTTCTGCTCGCGCCCATGGCCGGCGTAACCGATCTCGCCTTTCGTGAGATCTGCCGCGCTATGGGGGCGGATTTTTCGTATACGGAAATGGTGAGCGCGAAGGGCTTATATTATGGAAGCGACCGCACTGCTTCCCTGCTGGCGGCATCCCCTGCGGAGCGCCCGTATGGCGTGCAGCTGTTCGGCGCAGAGCCGGAGATTGTCGCGGCGATGGCGAAGCGCCTATGCAATGAAGCGCACGAAGGGCTTGCGCTGATTGACCTGAACATGGGCTGCCCGGCGCGCAAGATCACCGGCAACGGCGAAGGAAGCGCCCTGATGCGCGATCTGCCGCGTGCCGCGCGCATCATCCAGGCTGCAGCAAAGGCGTCTTCCCTGCCTATAACGGTGAAGTTCCGCAAGGGCTATGATGCGGAGCATATCAACGCCGTGGCGTTTGCGCGCATGGCGGAGGAATCCGGCGCGCAAATGGTGACCGTTCACGGGCGCACGCGGGAGCAGATGTACAGCGGCCGTGCCGATTGGGACATCATAGCGGAAGTGAAGCAGGCCCTTTCCATTCCAGTGATCGGAAACGGGGATGTGTTCTCCGGCGCGGACGCGCTTGCCCTGCGCGCATATACCGGCTGCAACGGCGTAATGGTTGCGCGCGGCGCAGAAGGCAACCCGTTTATTTTCCGGGAAATTAAAGCGGCGCTTCGGGGCGAGCCATATTCCCCGCCTGCGGCAGCGGAACGCATTGATGCGGCGCTTGTCCATGCACGGCGGCTTGTTGCGTGCCGCGGAAACCGCGCCGTGATCGAAATGCGCAAGCATGTGGCGTGGTATCTTTCCGGCATGCGCGGCGCTTCCGCCCTGCGCGCGCAGGTGAACCGCATCGATAGCCTTGCGGAGCTTGAAGCCATGCTTACGCAATATAAAGGAAGCTTAGATTCTTGACAAAGGGAAATCCCTTACATATAATGGCTTATACGAATATAAAATAAGGAAACGCACTGGAACGGAGTTCAACGGGGCATGGCTCCGTGTGTTTTTATATTAACTATGAAACCGGAGGGTATCATCCATGGCAGAAGTACGTTTGACCGCAGAGGGCATTAAAAAATACGAGGAGCGGTTGGAATACCTGAAAACAACCGGCCGCACGGAAATTGCGGAGCAGATTAAGATCGCCCGCTCTTTTGGCGACCTGAGCGAAAACGCGGAATACGATGCGGCAAAGGCTGAGCAGGCGCGCATGGAGTATGAGATCGTCGAGATCGAGAACATGCTCAAAAACGTCGTGCTCATCGATGAGGACAACATCAACACCGACATGGTGAACATCGGCACCACCGTGCGCGTGCGCATGACGGCGCTGGGCGTCGAAAAGGAATTCCAGATCGTTGGCAGCGCGGAATCCAATCCGCTTGAAAACCGCATTTCCAACGAATCCCCCGTCGGCGCGGGGCTGATTGGCCACAAGGTTGGCGAAACGGTGGAAATTCAGACGCCCGGCGGTGCGCAGCCGTTTGAAATTCTTGCTATCGGCAAATAAGCTGCCGCAGGCAATGAGAAATAATTCATCAATCGAACAGGAGAGAAACATGGACGAGCAAAGAAGCGTGAACGCGCCCGAGGAACGGGCCCTCACACAGGAGGAACTGAGCGAACTGCTGCAAATCAGGCGGGATAAGCTCAAGTCCCTTCAGGATGCCGGCCGCGATCCGTTCGAGATCGTGCGCTATGACCAGCAACTTTACAGTACGGACGTATTGGAAAAATACGACGCGCTCGAAGGCAAATCCGTCAGCTTGGCGGGGCGCATGATGTCCAAACGCATCATGGGCAAGGCGAGCTTTGCCCACCTGCTCGATTATAAGGGCGACATCCAGATTTATGTCCGCCGGGACGATGTGGGCGAGGAAGCCTATGCGGACTTCAAAACCATGGACATCGGAGATATCCTGGGCGTTGTGGGCAAGGTGTTCAAGACCCGCACGGGGGAGGTTTCCATCCATGCGGAGCGGGTTACGCTGCTTTCCAAGTCCCTCCGCCCCCTGCCGGAAAAGTTCCACGGCCTGAAGGATCCGGAGCTTCGTTACCGCCAGCGCTTTGTGGATCTCATCGTGAATCCCGAGGTACGCGAAACGTTTGTGAAGCGCTCAAAGATCATCGCGGAGATTCGCAACCGCCTGAACGCAAGAGGCTTCATCGAGGTGGAAACGCCTGTGCTCAACACAACGGCCTCCGGCGCTTCGGCGCGCCCGTTCATCACGCACCACAATGCGCTGGATATCGACATGTATATGCGCATCGCCACGGAGCTGCACCTGAAGATGTGCATCGTGGGCGGGCTGGAGCGCGTGTATGAAATCGGCCGCATCTTCCGCAACGAGGGCATGGATGCAACGCATAACCCGGAATTTACCACTATCGAGCTGTATCAGGCCTATACGGACTATAACGGCATGATGGAGCTTTCCGAAGACCTGTTCTCCCACTGCTGCCAAATGGTGAACGGCACCACGAAGATCACCTATCAGGGGCAGGAGATCGACCTTACGGCCCCCTTCCGCCGCCTTCCAATGAACGATGCGGTGAAGGAATACACGGGCGCGGATTTCCTCGCCTGCGCAACGGATGAAGAGGCACATGCGCTTGCAAAGTCCATTGGCCTTGCAATAGAGGATAAGGCGGCCACCAAGGGCAAGATCCTTGCCGAAGCGTTTGACACGTTCGTGGAGGATAAGCTGATCCAGCCCACGTTCATCATCGATTACCCCGTGGAAATTTCCCCGCTCAGCAAGCGCAAGCCCGGCTGCCCCGGCCTTACGGAGCGCTTTGAGCTGTTCATCTCCGGCCATGAATACGCAAATGCGTTTTCCGAGCTGAACGACCCCATCGACCAGCGCGGCCGCTTTGTACAGCAGGCGCAGGAGCGCGCCAAGGGCGATGACGAGGCCATGATGATCGATGAGGATTTCTGCACCGCGCTTGAATACGGCATGCCCCCGACGGGCGGCATTGGCATCGGCGTGGACCGCATGATTATGCTCCTGACCGATTCCTCCACCATCCGGGACGTGCTGCTGTTCCCGACAATGAAGCCGGTGAAGTGACACTGACAAAAAGATGCAAAGGGGCGCGCCGAGCGGCGCGCCCCTTTCAGTCTGCTAAAAATTCGTGGAATTGCGGGGGAAACCCAAGCGGCCTCAAGCGCAATTGACGGTGTATGCGCCCATCAAAGGAACGTGAAGCAGGGCGCGTGCCTGCGCTTACTTCACAAGGTCGTTGAGCTTTGCAAGCCGGTCGATTGCCGTGGCAAGCGTATCCTTGTTGCGCGCGAAGTGCAGGCGCATGAAGTTGTTCACATCCTCGCGGAAGAAGCTGGAACCCGGCACGGCGGCAACGCCCACATTGCGGATCACCCATTCGCAGAACTGCAGATCGCTGTAACCGGCAAACTGGGGCAGCGCAAGGAACTTGCCGATATCCACCATGATGAAATAGCTGCCCTGCGGCACCGTGTGCGCAAGGCCGAGCGCATCCAGGCCCTGCACGAAGAAATTGCGCTTTTCGGTGTAAAGCGTTTGCAGGCCCTCGTAATAGTCCGGGCCAAAGCGCAGGCCGGTTACGGCCGCTTCCTGCAAGGGTGCTGCGGCGCCGACGGTCAGGAAATCGTGTACCTGCTTCGCGCGCTCAATCACCTCCGCCGGCCCGATCAGGTATCCCAGGCGCCAGCCGGTGATGGAATATGTTTTGGAAAGCGAGCTGCACGAAATCGTGCGCTTCCACATACCGGGCAGCGAGCAGAAATAGGTGTGCACATAGGGCTTGAAGATGATGTGTTCGTACACTTCATCCGTAATGACGAACGCATCGTACTTTTCCGCGAGCGCCGCGATGGTGGAAAGCTCCTCACGCGTAAACACCTTGCCGGTGGGGTTGGAAGGGTTGCAAAGGATAAGCGCCTTCGGGTGCTGCCGGAACGCTTCCTCAAGCTGCGCAGGATCGAAATGGAAGTCCGGCGGCAGAAGCGGCACATAAATCGGCTCTGCGCCGGAAAGGATTGCATCCGCGCCGTAGTTTTCATAGAAGGGCGAGAACACGATGACCTTGTCTCCGGGGTTGCAGACGGTCATCATTGCGCTCATCATGGCCTCTGTGCCTCCGCAGGTCACAACGATTTCCGTATCCGGGTTGATGTCATGCCCAAAGGGGCCGGACTGCTTGTCCGCAAGCGCACGGCGGAAGTTGGCCGCGCCGAAGGTAACGGAATATTGGTGCGGGCCGGCATAGGCGGCCTTTGCGAGCGCATCCAGGATCTCGCGCGGCGGGTCAAAATCCGGGAACCCCTGGGAAAGGTTGATCGCGCCATGCTCGTCGCTGATGCGGGTCATGCGGCGAATGACGGAATCGGTGAATTGGGAAACGCGTTTGCTCAGTTCGGGCATATAGGTGCTCCTTTATGTAAAAATAAAATCTATGGAAAATATATTTATATATCATCCTGCCTGCTTTCACACTATCATAGCGCAATCCGCTTAAAAATCAAGCCTTTTTTGTATAATTAATAAAGAAAATTTTGCCGTGTATTTCAGGGCGTGCTGCATTGATATGCAAAATAGGCGCCTTGAAGGGCGAATAACCCAAAAGGCGCCTTTCTAAAAGGAGCTGGCACGGCGTAAGCCATGGCGGAGGATTGTCCGTACCTTGCGGCATCCCCCGCTGGTGCCTCATACTGCCAGGCACTTTCCGGAAAGGGGTTTTTAGCAAAGAGGATAAAGGCGGGCGTGGTTTCCGCAACGTGCGGACGAGTGTCCGCCAAGAGAAAAACAATGCACAAATTGCAAAAAAATCGCATAAACATGCTTGACAAAGCGCCTGCAAAGCGCTATCATGCATAAACATAAGAAATACGTGCAATATAATGCACTGGAGGAGATACGATGAAAAAGCAGGTTAAAAAAGTTGTGTTGGCATATTCCGGCGGCCTGGATACTTCCGTTATCATTCCGTGGCTGAAGGAAAATTACGATAATTGCGAAGTCATCGCCATGTCCGGCGATGTGGGCCAGGGGGATGAGCTGGATGGGCTTGAGGCAAAAGCGCTCAAAACCGGCGCTTCCAAGCTGTATGTTGAGGATTTGAAGGAAACCTTCGTAACCGATTACATCTACCCCGCCGTTAAGGCCGGCGCGGTCTATGAAAAGGAATATCTGCTCGGCACCGCGCTCGCACGGCCCGCCATCGCAAAGCGGCTTGTTGAAATTGCCAAGCAAGAGGGCGCCGATGCGATTTGCCACGGCTGCACCGGCAAGGGCAACGATCAGGTGCGCTTTGAGCTTGCAATCAAGGCGCTTGCCCCGGAACTCACGGTCATTGCCCCGTGGCGGGAATGGGAGTTTAAATCTCGCGAGGATGAGATCGCCTATGCCGAGGCGCATGACATTCCGCTCAAAATCAACCGCGAAACCAACTATTCCAAGGATAAGAACCTCTGGCACCTTTCCCATGAGGGGCTTGACCTGGAAGATCCTGCAAACCAGCCTACCTACGGCAAGGACGGGTTCCTTGAAATGACCGTGCCGCCCAAGCAGGCGCCGGATGATTCCGCTTTTGTCACGATCTCCTTTGAAAAGGGCGTACCCGTTGCGGTAAACGGCGAGGCGCTTGCCCCGGTTGCGCTTGTGGACGCGCTCAACAAAATCGGCGGCGCGCATGGCGTGGGGCTTTTGGATATGGTGGAAAACCGGCTTGTGGGCATGAAATCCCGCGGCGTATATGAAACGCCGGGCGGGTCTATCCTTTATAAAGCGCACGAGCTGCTGGAGCAGATCTGCCTTGACCGGGACACCCTGCATTATAAGCTCCTTGTTGCGGAACAGTTCGCAGAACTGACCTATTTCGGCAAGTGGTTCACGCCGCTGCATGAAGCCATCCGCGCCTTTATCGACAAGACGCAGGAGTATGTGACGGGCGATGTGAAGCTTGAACTTTACAAGGGCAACATCATCCCCGCCGGCATTACCTCCCCGTATTCTCAGTATTATGAGGAGCTTGCCACCTTCGGCGAGGACCATGTGTACGATCAGGCGGAATCCAAGGGCTTCATCGACCTGTTCGGCCTTTCCATCAAGATGAACGCGCTTGCCAAGCAGGGCAAGATCAAATAAACAGGAGAACGCAAACGATGCAAACGATGTGGGCAGGGCGCTTTCAGAAGCAGCTTGACGCGGAGGTGAACGATTTCAACTCGTCCATCTCCTACGATGCGCGCATGTTCCGGCAGGATATCGCCGGGTCGCTCGCGCATGTGGCGATGCTTGCAAAAGCGGGTATTCTCACGGATGCGGAGCGGGACGCAATCGCCGCCGGGCTCGGCTCCATTCTGGATGACATTGCAAGCGGCGCGCTTCCCATCGACCCCGCCGCAGAGGATATCCACATGTTTGTGGAAGCCGAGCTAACAAAGCGCATCGGGGATGTGGGAAAGAAGCTGCACACCGCGCGCAGCCGCAACGACCAGGTGGCGCTTGACCTCCGGCTTTGCCTGATGGACGAAATCGGCAAAATCGAAGGCGAGGCAAAAGCGCTGCTCAAAACCCTCCTCGATCAGGCGGAGGCGTATGCCGCCACGATCCTGCCGGGTTACACCCATTTGCAGCGCGCGCAGCCCATCACCTTCGGCCACCACCTGATGGCGTATGCGAACATGATCGAACGCGATCTTTGCCGCCTTGCGGCCTGCAAAAAAAGCGCCGCCGTCTCCCCGCTCGGGTGCTGTGCGCTCGCCGGCACCACCTACCCCACCGACCGCGCCATGACCGCGGCCGCGCTCGGGTGCGCGGGTCCCTGCGAAAACAGCATGGACGGCGTTTCGGATCGGGATTTCGTGATCGAGCTTGCGTCCTGCATCGCGATCCTGATGATGCACCTTTCCCGCTTTTCGGAGGAGATCATCCTCTGGTGCTCATGGGAATTCCACTTCATTGAGCTGGACGATGCATATTCCACCGGCTCGAGCATCATGCCGCAGAAGAAGAACCCCGACATTCCGGAGCTTGTGCGCGGCAAAGCGGGCCGCAGCTACGGCAACCTGGTGACGCTTCTCACCGTCATGAAGGGCCTGCCGCTTGCCTATAACAAGGACATGCAGGAAGACAAGGAAGCCATCTTCGACAGCGTGGATACGGTGCTTCAGTGCCTCCACATCTTCACGCCAATGCTTTCCACTATGCGCGTCCTGCCGGACGCCATGCGCAAGGCGGCGGCAAACGGGTTCATCAACACAACGGATTGTGCGGATTATCTCGTCGGCAAAGGGCTGCCCTTCCGTGCGGCGTATAAGATCACGGGCGCGCTTGTGGCGCGCTGCATCGCGGATGGCGCAACGCTGGAGACGCTCCCGCTTGCAGTTTATCGGGAATATTCCCCCGCGTTTGACGCGGATGTATATGAAGCCATTGATCTTGACGCCTGCGTGATGAAGCGCACTTCCTTCGGCGGCACCGCTCCCGCTTCCGTGCGGGCTCAGGCGGCGGCGATGCGGGAACGCAACGGCCTCTAAGCCCCGGAAAAATACGGCGGCAACACAGAACACACAACCAGAATAAACATAAGGAGAGGAACGCGCATGGAGATCCGCAAGCTGGATGAAACCTATATTGAACACACCTATCACCGGCATACGCCGATCCTGATGCGCGGCAAAAGCTGCACGGTTTATGACAGCGAAGGCAAGGCCTATGTTGACCTCAGTGCGGGGATAACGGTAAACAGCCTCGGCTTTTCCGACCCGGCCTGGCAGACGGCGGTGATGTCCCAGCTGCTGCAATTGCAGCATGCTTCCAACCGGTATTATACCGCGCCGCAGGTGCTTCTCGCAGAACAGCTCTGCAAGCGCACCGGCATGCAGAAGGCGGTGTTCGGGAATTCCGGCACGGAGGCGAACGAGTGTGCAATCAAGCTTGCGCGCAAGTGGGGGATCGACCGCCATGGTGCGGACTGTTATCATATCATCACGCTCGAAAACAGCTTTCACGGGCATACGCTCGGTGCGCTTGCGGCGGCCGGGCAGCCGGCGCTCAAGGCGGATTTCGGGCCGGTGCTGCCCGGCTTCCACCATGTTCCGGCGAACGACCTTGCGGCGATGCAGGCAGCATTTGCGCAATACCCCGTTGCCGGCGTGATGCTGGAGCTTGTGCAAAGCGAGGATGGCATGAAGGCGCTCGATGCGGATTATGTGCAGGCACTTTGTGCACTTTGCCGCGAAAAGGACGCGCTGCTCATCGTGGATGAGGTGCAGACGGGCAATGGCCGCACCGGCGCGCTTTACGCATATGAACTGTTCGGCATTGCGCCGGATGTTGTCACCACTGCAAACGGGCTTGCGGGCGGGCTGCCCATCGGCGTTACGCTCATCGACGCACGCGCAGCAGGCACGCTCACGTGCGGCACGCACAGCTCAACCTTCGGCGGGAACCCCGTATGCGCGGCAGCCGCACGCGCGGTGCTCAGCCGCATCGACGGCGCGCTTTTGCAGGCTGTCGTGGAAAAGGGAGAATACATCAAAGCACAGCTTCAGGGCGCAAAGGGCGTCAAAGCGGTGACAGGCCTCGGGCTTCTCATCGGCGTGCTGCCGGAAGCGCGGCCCGCCTCCGATGTGGCGGAAGCATGCGAAGAGCACGGCGTGCTGCTGCTCACGGAAAAGGACAACCTCTGCATAGCTCCTGCACTCAATATCCCGATGGAGGAACTTGCCGCGGCAATTGCCGTGGTGAAACAGGAGCTTGCAGCAGAATAAGAGCGCATGCAAAAGGGAGCGGAACCCGCTCCTTTTTTGTGCCCCTTCCGCGTCTTGCCCGCCCCGGCGGCATCTTATATAATAAAAGGCAAACAGCCTGGGAAAAGGAGAAGCCGCAATGAAATATAAAAATCCGCTGCTTGTTGTGTGCGATCTGGAAGCATCCATCGCATTTTATCGGGAAGTTTTGGGGCTCCGCGTCGTGCGGGATTTCGGCGCAAATGTGACGCTTACGGGCGGGGTTTGCCTTCAAACAAAGGAAAGCTGGCTTGGGTTTCTCGGCGTGAACGAAGGGGCGATTTCCTTCGGCGGCCGGGACGCCGAGCTGTATTTCGAGGAGGACGCGTTTGATGCGTTTGCGGCGCGGCTTGCCGGCATGGCGGATGTGCGGTATGTTCATCCCGTGCTGGAGCACCGCTGGGGGCAGCGCGCCGTTCGGTTCTATGATCCGGACGGGCATATCATCGAGGTTGGCGAGAGCATGAAAACGGTTTGCCTCCGCTTTTTTGCAAGTGGGATGACTCCGGAGGAAACGGCGCGGCGGATGGATGTGCCGCTTGGGTTTGTAAATGCATGCGTGCGGGAAAGGAAGGGAAAATGATCCCCCTTGGCATGCCGACGCTCATTGAATCCCCTGCGCCCGCAGAATGTGCCGCGCTATGCCGCCTTGGCGGAACAACGCGGCTGCCGCGTCGTCCTTGAAACGAAAACATGCGCCGCCCTGCGCGCGGCTGTGGCATGGATGCGGCGCTTGCAAATGTGATGAACGTCCTCGCGCAAATGCAGGCTGCCATAGTTCGTATGTAAAATCCACGCAAAGTATGCTATAATCAAATTCGTGTAACAGCAAAATTGGATGGAGAACGGGAGAATATGGCGGCAGCACACAGTTTAAGCAGAGGCAAGCGCGATGTTGACATGACAGAAGGGAGCATCCCCCGCCACATTATTAACTTTGCGTTCCCGCTTCTCATCGGGAACATCTTCCAACAGCTTTACAATACGGTTGATACTTGGGTGGTTGGCAACTATGTCAGCAACGAGGCGTTTTCCGCCGTCGGCACTGTGGGGCCGATCATCAACACGCTCATCGGCTTCTTCATGGGGCTTTCAAGCGGCGCAGGCGTCGTGATCTCGCAATATTATGGGGCAAAGCGCCCGGAAAAGGTGCATGACGCGGTGCATACCGCCATTGTCATGACGCTTGTGCTTGGCATCGTGTTTACCGCCGTGGGCATTTTAATGATCCCCGCGATGCTGAACCTGATGAAAACGCCCGCCGAGGTGATGCCGGAATCCTCGGCATACCTTACCATTTATTTTGCGGGTATCCTTGGGCTGATGCTGTATAACATGGGGGCCGGCATTCTCCGCGCGGTCGGCGATTCCAAGCGGCCGTTTTATTTCCTCGTTGTTTCCGCGGTGCTGAACACCGTGCTTGACCTTGTGTTTGTGCTTCAATTTAACATGGGTGTGCGCGGCGTTGCATACGCCACGATCATCGCGCAGGGCGTGTCCGCAGTTTTGATCCTCATCACGCTCATGAGGAGCGAATCCTGCATCAGGCTGACGCTGTGGCACCTGAAGATCAGCTGGGAAATGCTTGGAAAGATCGTCCGCATCGGCATTCCGGCAGCAATCCAGATGGCGGTAACGGCATTTTCCAACATCTTCGTGCAGTCCTACATCAACTATTTCGGCGCGGACTGCATGTCCGGCTGGACGGCGTATTCCAAGATCGACCAGCTCATTTTGCTGCCTGTGCAGTCCATCGCGCTCGCATCCACCACGTTCGTGGGGCAAAACCTCGGCATCAACCGCGTGGAGCGCGCAAAGCGGGGCGTGCGCACCGCGCTCTGCCTTGGCACAGGGGCAACCATCCTCATTATGATCCCGGTGATGCTCTTTGCACCGCAGCTTGTGACCTTCTTTAACGGCAAGGCGGAGGTGGTTGCGTACGGAACGCTCCTGCTGCGCTGGATTTCGCCGTTTTATGTGCTTGCATGCTTCAATCAAATCTATGCCGGCGCACTGCGCGGCGCAGGCAACAGCCGTGCGCCGATGGTGATTATGCTCTGCTCGTTTGTGCTGTTCCGCCAGTGTTACCTGTACATTATGGCAAACTTTATTTCAAACGAAATCATCCCGATTGCCATGGGGTATCCTGCAGGATGGCTCGTGTGCAGCATTGCCACGGGGCTGTACTTCCGCAACGTGGAGCTTTCCAGCACACGGATTGTTGAAAACGCCGAGGCCGCCGAGGCTGCAGAGGAAGCCGAGGAGGAGCAGCCGGGCGGCGCGCTGTAACGCGTGTGAAAAGGATAAAAACGGAGCCGGTTCTCGGGGAACGGTTCCGCTTTGTTTTCTATACGGCGCAGGAAAACCCTTACGCATACACCTCGCGCTTAAGCACGCCGATGTAGGGCAGGTTGCGGTAATAGCCCGCATAATCAAGGCCATACCCCACCACGAATTCATCCGGAATGCGGAAACCGCAAAGGTCGGCGGCGATATGCGCATCGTGCCGCTCATGCTTGTCAAGCAGGCACACCGTTTTGATGGAAGCGGGCTTGCGGGAGGAGAGCAGTTCGCGCAGGTGTTTGAGCGTAAGGCCGGAATCAATGATGTCCTCCACGATGATCACATGCCGCCCGGTGATGCTCGTGTCAAGATCCTTGATGATGCGCACCACGCCGGAGGATTGCGCGCCTGCACCATAGCTTGAAACGGCGATGAAATCCATGAAAAGATGGCATTTCATCATGCGGCAAAGATCGGTATAAAAGAAGGAAGCGCCCTTAAGGATGCATACGACGAGCGGGTTTTTGTCCGCATATTCCGCCGTAAGCTGCGCGCCGAGCTCCGCCACGCGGCCCCGGATCTGTACCTCGCTGAAAAGCACGGATTGGATGTCGTTTTGTTCGTTGGTAATGCGCATGAGGTACCTCGTTTCATTGCTTTGTTGATAGAAAACCAGTTCTTATTATCCAACATTCCACCGGGAAATGCAAACATTCTCTTGCGTTTTTGAGAAACGCTGCGCTCCCGCTTTTTAGCGTGCGGAAACATTCACTGTTCCATTTGCGCAAAGCGCGTATTATAATGATGAAATGATGGAAAAATGGAAGAAATCATTGCAAATATTGTTGTTCTTCTGCAAGATCGGCTGCTTCACGTTCGGCGGCGGCTGGAGCATCGTCGCCCAAATGCAGCAGGAATTTGTGGAAAAACGTGGGTGGATTACCGAGGAGGAGCTTTTGGACTTCACTTCCGTCGCGCGCTCCCTGCCCGGCATCATGATCGCCAACACGAGCCTGATTTTCGGCTATCATATGGCAGGCGTGCCCGGCGCGCTCGCGGCGGTTGTCGGCATCACCATCCCGTCGGTTGTGATCATCGCGCTTGTGACGCTTGTTTATGATGCGTTCCGCAGCAACCCGTTTGTGCTGCGCGCGCTCACGGGCGTGCGTGCGGCGGTAATCCCGATCATCCTTTCGGCGGCGCTCCGGCTGCGCAAAGGCGCTTTGAAGGATTGGATCGGCTATGCGCTTGCTGCGGTGGCGGCGGTGCTCTCGATCCTCGGGGTGAACAACATTATTATCATCCTGTTCGGCGTGGCGGCCGGGCTTCTCATCTCCGAAGCAAAGGAGCGCGCCATGCGGAAGGAGGGCGGCGGCCAATGATCTTTCTTGAACTGTTTTTTTCCTTCCTGAAGGTTGGATTTTCAAGCTTCGGCGGGCTTTCCATGGTACCGGTCATTAATGCGGAGATGCTTTCCCACGGCTGGATGACGCAGGAGCAGGTGATCGACATCATTGCCATTGCGGAAATGACGCCCGGCCCCATGGGCATGAACTGCGCCACGTTTGCGGGCATGCGCGTCGCGGGCATCCCGGGCGCGCTGATGGCAAACCTCGGCGTGCTTGCGCCGACGCTTACGCTCACGCTCGTGGCGGCTGCCTGCTTTGAACGGTTCCGCAAAAGCCGGGGACTTACGAACATCCTGTATGGCGTGCGCCCCGTATGCATGGGGCTGATCTTTGCGGTGATGCTGACCCTGCTCGACGGAACCGTATTTCAGGCGGGCGCACTGCATTGGCAGAGCCTCGTGATTGCAGCCGTGGGCGCTGTGCTGATGTTCAAATGGAACTGGAGCGTGCCGAAGGTGATTGCGCTTTCTGCGGCGCTTGGGTTGGTTTTGGTGCGGTGAAGCGTGGCGCGGGCGCGCTGCTACAGCGCCCGTTCCGCCCCGGCGGAATAGAACGCGCCGGATGCGGTCGCCGCAAGTTTGCCGGGAGTTGACGCGACCCAGGCTTCGGCTGTGAGGTTGTTGACGGCACGCCCCGTATGCGCTGCATGCGCGCGCACATGCAGCGTGGAGCCGACGGGGATCGGCAGCAGATAGGAAACTTCCATGGTGATGGTGGGCGTAATGCCTTCGCCGCGCGCATAGCAGCGGGACAGGGTACCCATGGTGGTGTCAAGCATCATGGCGGTGAGCCCGCCGTGCAGGATGTTCGCGGGGTTGCGCATCCAGGGCTGAATCTCAAACGCAAGTTCCAGCGTTTTTTCTTCAAAATTACATGCAACAAAGCGCGGGGCAGCCATGTTCTGAATGGCGTCCGGCAGTTCGCGCGAAAGATAAGCGAGGATCTCCTTTATACTCGCCTGCATTTGTTCGGTATTGTGGATCTCGGGCATTTGTTTTAAGCGTCTCCTGTGGGTTGGATTGTGTTCCGGCGGGCGCCGGAACCGTTCCAGTATATCACAATTTTCCCCCCTGTGCGCATGCGCTTAAAGTTTCGCGCAGTTTTACACATGCCATACCCTTCTTATGCTATCATAGCTTTTAAATTACCGGTGCGCCCGGGCGCTCAATAAAAAAGGGAAAGCGGATGATTCCGCTTTCCCAAAGGGTGCCGGCGCTTCAGGCCTCTTCAAACTGATCCTTGCCCACGCCGCAAAGCGGGCATTCGAACTCCTCCGGCACATCCTCCCAGCGGGTGCCCGGCGCAATGCCGTGCTCCGGGTCGCCGGCCGCCTCGTCATACACATAGCCACAAACGGTGCAAACATATTTTTTCATTGGATAAACCTCCTCTTTTATTTATGATTTTATGATAATTTATTGCAGTGGTTCAAAGTCCTCTGCCCCGTGCTTGCACAGCGGGCAGATGAAATCCGGCGGGAGCGTTTCGCCTTCGTAAACATAGCCGCAGATTTTGCACACAAAGCCCTTCTTCTTTTCGGCAGCAGGCTGCGGCTTGGGCTTGATGTGGGCGAAATAGTAAGCGTACGTTACGGAAGGCTCTGCCGAAAGCACATGCGCCTCGGTTACGTCCGCAATGAACAGCGTGTGCGTGCCGCAATCCACCGTGGAGATCACCTTGCCGGAGATCACGGCGTTCGCATGCTCGGAAAGGTATGCAATGCCGTTTTCCGTGCGCGGCTCGCCGCCGGAAAGCTTATCCGCCGTGCGCCCGCTCTGAAAACCGTATTGTTTGAACAGGCCGAACGGTGCGCCTTCCGTGAGCACGGAAATGTTGAACGCGCCCGTTTTTTCGATCATATCATGCGTATAATTCGCCTTGTTCACCGTGATGGAGATGCGCATGGGCGCGCTTGTGAGCTGCTGCGCGGTGTTGATGATGCAGCCGTTGTCCTTTGCTCCATCCCGCGCAGTGAGCACAAACAGGCCGTAGCTGAGCTTGAACATTGCATTGCTTTCCACCTGTGCAGGCGTGGGCGCAGGCTCCGCTTCCTTTTTCAGGGATGCTGCAATGGCATCCGCGAGGCCGTCCAGCGCGGCGAGCTGGCCTTCCTTGAGCGAGGATTTAATGGTGAGCTTGTTGTCAAGCACGGTGATGTTTTTGAGCTTGCCGAGCAGTTCCGCCATCAGCTTGCCCGCCGTGGCTGCCCAGGAGCCGTTTTCGATGAGGGCCACCGTGCGGTTTTGCAGGTTGTGCGCGGCGATGTCAAGAAGCGCCGTTTCCATGTTGCAGAAAATGCCCGCGTTGTACGTGGTGGAAGCGAACACCAGATGGCTGCAGCGGAACGCTTCGGAAACGATCACCGAGGGATGCGTTGCGGAAACATCGTACATGGCAATCTTCTTCACGCCGCGCGCCGCAAGCTTGGAGGCAAGGATGTTCGCTGCGTTTTCCGTGTTGCCGTACACGGAGGCATAAGCGATCATCACGGCGTTGTCTTCCGGCGTATAGGTGCTCCATTTTTGATATTTTTCAATGAACCAGGAAAGGTTCGTGCGCCAAACGGGCCCATGCAGCGGGCAGATCATGTCGATGTCCACCGTTGCTGCCTTCTTGAGCAGCGCCTGCACCTGCGTGCCGTATTTGCCGACGATGTTCACATAGTAGCGCCTTGCATCGTCCAGCCAGTCGCGTTCAAAATCCACCTCATCCGCAAAAAGGTTGCCGGAGAGCGCGCCGAACGTGCCGAATGCATCCGCGGAAAAGAGCGTCTTTGTCGTGGCGTCGTAGGTGACCATGGCCTCCGGCCAATGCACCATCGGCGCCATCAGGAACGCAAGCGTGTGGCGGCCCGTCGTGAGCGTATCGCCCTCGGCAACAACCTTGCAGCGCGCGTCAACATCAAACAGGAAAAACTGCCTGATCATCGCAACGGCCTTCGCGTTGGTGACGATGGTTACCTCCGGGTAGCGCAGCACGAGTTCTTCCATCGTGGCGGCATGATCCGGCTCCATGTGGTTGACGATGAGGTAATCAAGCTTCCGCCCGGCCAGCACGTGCGCAAGGCTTTCAAAGAATACGCCGCTCACGGATTTGTCCACGGTGTCGAACAGAACAGTTTTTTCATCCAAAAGAACATAGGCGTTGTAGGACACGCCGCGCGGGATTGGAAACACGTTTTCAAATAGGGCAAGCCTGCGGTCGTTCCCGCCCACCCAGAAAAGATCCTCGCGGATCGAAATCGCATGATGCATCGGAATCCTCCTGATAACCAACCGAAAACCGGCTTATTTCTTAATTTAGTATACCGCAAATTGGCAAAAAATCAACGTTGCATTTGCAACAAATGGAAAAATTCACTTTTGTCCGGTGGAGCCGAAGCCGCCTTCGCCCCGCACGGTGTCGGAAAGCGCGTCAACCTCCCTGAACGTTGCAGTGAGGTACGGTGTGATGACAAGCTGTGCCACGCGCTCGCCGGAATGCACCGTAGCAGGCGCGTTCCCGTGGTTGTGCAGCGAAATCATGATCTCCCCGCGGTAATCGGGGTCGATTACGCCGACCTTGTTCGCAGGGGCAAGGCCGCGCTTTGTGGCAAGGCCGCTTCGGGCATACACAAGCCCGGCAAAGCCGCGTGGCAATTCGATGGAAAGCCCCGTGTGAACCATTGCGGTTTCCCCGGGGGCGATGCAAAGGCCCGCTTCTTCCGTGAGCGCGTAAAGATCCGCGCCTGCGGCGTCTTTGGAACCATAAGTGGGAAGAAGCGCGTCCGGGCGCAGCTTTTTGATGCGGATGGTTTCGTTCAACATGGCATTCTCCTGTAATCAATGTTGGTTTTTTCCAGTATACCCCGGCGCGCGGACAGAGTAAAGCGGTACAAAAAAGGCCGCCGCGGCGCAAGCGCCGGAGCAGCCTCAGGGGGGGGTACGGGATTCAGATCACACGTTCCCCGGGCACGTCGGCCTCAGCACGCTCCAAAAGCAGCGCGCTGATGTCCTCCGCAGCGTGCGGATTGATTTCCCGGCGCTGGCGTTCGCGCATGCGTTCCATGGCGGCAGGCGAAGCGAGAAGGAGCGCGGCCTGATCCGCTTGCAGCAGAGGCGTGTCGCCCGTGCGGGAGAGGCCGAGCGCTTCAAAAAACGCAGCGTTGTCGCTTTCCCAGCCCGGGATGGGGGCTGTATGCACCATCGGGATCCCTTTCACGGCCGCTTCTGTGGAAGAAAGGCCGCCGGGCTTTGTGAACAGAAGGTCCGCCGCATCCAGATACAGGCTGACCTCGTTTGTGTAATCGAGCACGGAAATTTGCGTATCCGTTGCAAACTCGGTGCGCAGCGTGCGCTTCAGGCGCTCATTGTTGCCGCCCATCACGAGCACATGCGCTGCCGGGATTCGCGCCCGCAGCGCGGCGAGGAGCGCTTCCACATTTCCGTAGCCCATGCTGCCCGTCATCACGAGCAGAAGCTGTCCTTCAACGGGCAGGCCAAGGCGCGCCCGTGCCTCCGCCTTTTCCGCATGGGAAAGGAAGCGCTCGCGCACGGGAATGCCCGTTGCGGCGATCTTGTGCGCAGGGATGCCGCTTTCTGCGAAGCTGTGCCGCAGATATTCATGCGGGATGCAGTAAAGATCGGCGTCCGTTTCGCCCAGGAAAGGCACGCAGGCATAATCCGTTGCGATGAAGCAGGTAAGCAGCTCCGCCTCCGGATGCCTGCGGCGGATGCAGGTGAGCGCCTCCGTGGGGAAAATATGCGGCATCACGATGGTATCAAACCCGTTTTCAGAGATATAGCGGTACAACCTGCCGGCATATGAAGCGTTCGCGCGGTAACAGACGGAGGCCCGGTTCCCGTGGCTTTCGCGTTCTGCAAGCTGGGTGCCAATGGCGAAAAGGCGCGGGGCATACAGCGCGCTTTTGGTGTGAACGTTGCCGACAAAGCGGGATGCACGCTCGGACTCAAAGGAAAGCGTATCCCGAATTTCGCACGGGATGCCGCGGTGCAGAAACTGTTCTTGTACCGCTTTTCCGGCGGAATTGTGTCCCTCACCGCAATTGCAGGAGAGGATCAGGACTTTCATATGGCCTCAACTTTCTTTCCGGTTCGTTCGGTTACGGGGGCAGCTTCATCCGCTCCTGCCCCGCACGGTATGGGGGGTCTTGCGGAGCGTGCCCGCGCAAGCCGGCCTGCCGCGCAAAGGCGCGGGCGGTTGTAACGCTGGATCATGATGAACGGGATGTGCGAAAGCGCATACAGCGCGGCGGCAATCCCGCCATAGGGGCGCGCCATCGTAACGAGAAAGACCGGGCTTAGGAAGAACAGAACGGTGTGTACGCATTCCGCAACGCAGGTTTCCTGCACAAGGCGGTCCATGCTGCCCGCCTCATGGTGTGCTGCCACGCTTTTGCGGTAAGCGCTGCGCACAAGCCTGCTTTTGTCCGGCAGGCGGTCCTTCCAGGCGCGGATACCGAGCTTTTGATAGAATTTGCCGTTTTGCTCCCATGCATACGCGCGGTAAGGGAATGCTTCAGCGCGGAACCACCGGCGCGGCAGCGCCTCGCCGATGATGTGAGCCAAAAGCCCCATCACCGCCGCAGTGAGGAGAAAGCGCAAAAGCTGAACCCAAAACATCAAAAACACCTCATGCTGTAATCCTGCCGCCGGCTGGCAAGGAGGCGCTCGCTGCAAACGTCGCGTTGGCGTGCTTCGGGCTCTTGCCGGTTATAAAGCAGCGCCGCCCTTCCAAACCGTCGCGGGTTCTTGTCAACCGATGGTATAGTCAGCATTATAAAACCAGCGCCGTTTTTATGCATCGGACAGAAAAACGGCGCTGTTGCAATTTTGGAAGGTTGGTGCGCTTTGTAACTTTTTCGGACAAAAGCAGGAAACTGTGAGGTCATATCTCTTCCTGCGCCACCTTGCGCGCAATGCCTGTGACGACCTCCTTCAGGCGTGCGACATATTCCTGCGCGGGCATGGGTTCCGGGCTTCGCAGCCAGCGGATGATGGAAACAAGAAATGCATCGGTGAAAAAGTCGGTAAAAAAGGAATTCTCCCGCTTCCCCGGAAAGAGCGCGCTGAAATACCCGGAGGCAAGCGGACGCAAAAATTCGCTGAAATATTCAGCAAAGGAGTTCTGCCCGCGCATTGCGAACGCGTTTACGTAAAACGCGCGGTTCGCGTAAAAATACGAACAGAGCGCATCAAAAAATTCCCAGCTGGAGGAAAAGGACCTTTCCCGGTTGGGCTCAACAAACTCCGCTTCAAAGATCCAGCCGACCAGATCGTATTTATCGCGGAAATGATAATAAAAGCTTTTGCGGCTCATGCCGCAGGCAGTACAGATATCGCTTACACTGATGCGCTCAAACGGTTGTTCCGTCATCAGCCGCTGCATGGCGGATGCAAGCGCAAGCTTGGTGATGTGTGAACCCGCCATCCCGAGCCCCCCTTCCCTGATACTTTTATTGTAACCGCCGCGCATTTTATTGTAACCGCCGCGCAGGGGGGCATTCAAGTGGGGCGATGCGATAAAACTGTGAAATTTTTGGACAACACATGAATTTTGTCCAAACGGCAGCGTTGGCACAGCGGATGATGTACGGTAAAATAAACGCAAACTGACGGTATGGAAACGATGAGGAGGGCGTGCGATGCAGGCCGCGTATCCGTATATTTGGTATTTTTTTATTTATGCGTTTCTCGGCTGGGGTGCGGAGGTAATCTTTGCCGCGGCACGCAAGGGCGTGTTTGTGAACCGGGGCTTCCTGAACGGGCCGCTCTGCCCGATTTATGGCGTTGGGCTTGTGGCGGTGGTAGCGCTGCTTGCGCCGGTGCGGGATTCGCTTGGGCTTTTGTATCTTGGCGCGGTGCTCCTCACCTCGGCGATTGAACTTGTGACCGGGTTCCTGATGGAAAAGCTGTTTCACCAGCGTTGGTGGGATTATTCCCAAATGCCCTTTAACATCGGCGGCTATGTGTGCCTGCTGTTTTCATTGATCTGGGGCCTTGCGTGCCTGCTGATTGTGGATGTGGTGCATCCGCTTGTTGCGGGGCTTGTGGCGCGCATCCCGCAAAAGCTTGGCTGGCCGCTGCTCGCTGCGTTTTTGGTCATTATGGCGGCAGATTATGCGGTAACCATCGCCTGTGTGCTCAAGCTCAACCGCCGCCTGAGCGGCCTGGACGATGCGGCCAAGCGCCTGCGCACGGTTTCCGACAGCTTGGGAGAAGGGCTTGCAGATGGCGCCATCGCCCTTCGGAAAAGGAACGAAGCGCTGCGCACCGTGCTGCGCGAGCGGCAGGAAAAGGGAAACTTTGTGGAGCGCCGCCTGATCCACGCATTCCCGCAGATGCGTTCCCTGAAAAACGGGGAGGCGCTGGAGGCGTTTAAAGAGCATATCCGCCAGCTTAAAGAACAGAATAAGAAGGAGAAAAAGGAGCAAAAATAGCGTTATTGCGCAGGGGGCAAGAAAAAGCTCCTTTTCCGCGTCATCGCAACCGGAACAAAATCGTCCGCATCCCCGTGCGCAAAAAGCACGGGGATATTTTTTGCTGCGGCGCATGGCCTCCACGGTGGAACAAACCTCCCGGCAGCGCCGCAAGCCAGGCAAGACCCGCAGGCGCAATCGAAGCTGTTTTACCAACCCCATGAGCGTTCCCCCGCCATCCACTGTATAACATGGCACACAGCGCATCGGGGTGCTTACCGCAAGAATTTACAAAAAAAGCAGGCTTGACATTTTGAACATACTGTATATACTGTTCATATACAGTAAAACAAAGGAGAATCCGGTGCAGCTTTCGATTGACAACAGAAGCGACCAGCCGATTTATGAGCAAATCGCGGCGCAGATCAAGGCCCAGATCATCAGCGGCGCGCTGACGGAGGATACGCTCCTGCCCTCCATCCGCAGCCTGGCGAAGGATTTGCGCATCAGCGTAATCACCACAAAGCGCGCTTACGAGGAATTGGAGCGGCAGGGCTTTATTTACACCGTCCCGGCCAAGGGATCGTTTGTGGCGCAGCGCAATATGGAGCTTTTGCGGGAGGAAAACCTGAAGAAGATCGAAGCGCATCTCAAAGAAGCGCTTGCGCTTGCGGCATCCTGCCGGCTTACGCTGGATGCGCTTTGCGAGATGCTGCGCGTGCTGGATGAGGAGGGATAACGCAAATGAACGCATTGGAAATGAGCGGCGTTGGAAAACGCTATAAGGGGTTTGCGCTCGAAAATGTGAACCTTGCTTTGCCGGAGGGCTGCATTCTGGGTTTGATCGGCGAAAACGGCGCGGGGAAAACCACGCTCATCAAGCTGCTGCTTGGCATGGCGCAGGGCAAGGGCGAGATTCGCGTGCTGGGCCGGGACATCCGGCGGGAAGGCGCGGCGATCCGCCAGGAAACGGGCGTGGTGCTGGATGAAGCCTGCTTCCCGGAGGGCCTCGACGCATTGCAGGTGAACAGGGTGTTGCGGGATACCTATACGCATTGGCGGGAGGATGAATTCTTCCGTCTCCTCAAACGGCTTTCCCTGCCCGAACGCAAGCCGTTTAAGGAATTTTCGCGCGGCATGAAGATGAAGCTCGCCATCGCGGCGGCGCTTTCGCACGAGGCGAAGCTTCTCATCCTCGATGAGCCGACGGGCGGCCTGGACCCTATCGTGCGGGATGAGATTCTCGATCTGTTTTATGATTTTACGCGGGATGCGGGCCATTCCATCCTCATTTCCTCCCACATTGTGACGGACCTTGAGAAGCTGTGCGATTATGTGGCTTTCCTGCATCAGGGGAGGCTGTTGTTTCTGGAAGAGAAGGATGCGCTGCTTGAACGCTATGGCGTGGTGCGCTGTTCCAAGGCGGAATGCGCCGCATTTGCACCCGGCACGGTGCGCGGCATGCGTGAAGGCGCATACGGCGTGGAGGCGCTTTGCGAACGCGCGCTGCTGCCCCGGGGCGTCGCGTGTACGCGGCCTTCGGTTGAAGATGTGATCGTGCTCACCGCAAAGGAGGGACTAAAATGAAAGGATTGCTTCGCAAGGACGTTTATGTGCTTTTTCAGGCGAGCCGCGCGCAGCTTCTCATCGTGCTGCTGTTTCTCGTCATCTCCATGACAATGAACAACACGCTTATCGCCTATATGCTGGCACTTTACACAGCGATGATGCCGATTACCGTGATTGCGCTTGACGAGCGGAGCCGCTTTGACCGCTTTGCCCTCGCCCTGCCATGGTCGCGCGCGCAGATTGTGCTGAGCAAATACGCGCTGAGCCTTGCCGCGGCCTGCCTTGCCGCGCTTGCATACCTTGCCGGCGTGCTGACGCTCGGCTCCGCCATAAGCGGCGGAGTCAGCCTGCAGGATGCGCTTACGACATTCTGCGCAATGCTCACCGTCGGCACGCTCCTGCCTGCGCTGATGCTCCCCTTTGTGTTCCGCTTCGGCGTGGATAAGGGCCGGATGTGGATTATGCTCATCGCAATTGCTTTCGGCATTGGAGCAGGCCTTCTTTCCATGGATGAGGGCAGCGCGGTTTCCCAACTGGCGGCCCGCCTGACGGCGCTTCCGCTCTGGCTGCTGCCGCTTGCGGGGCTCACCGTTTTTGCGCTTTCCGCATTCGTTTCGGTGCAGATCTACCGCCGGCGGGAGCTGTAAGCGGTTCGGCCGGCATCAAAACACAAGGCCCGGCGCATGTGCCGGGCCTTCCAGCGTGTCGAAAAAGTGGCGAAAGGCCGCTTTTTCGAGTTTAATGCAGCTTTTGCCTCTCGCTGCGCTCCCGGGCGGCAAAAGCTGCAAGGTGCGAAACCCTAAGGGGATTCAATCGTTCCGCCGTACGTGCTGCCGGAGCCGGATTGAACGTCAGGGGTTGCGCCCCCTGACAACCCCAATATACGGCAATTCCGCCGCCAGTCCTTTTCCGGGATTGGCGGCGTTAATGGTTTTACAGGATGCTTTACAGCTCCACAACGCCTTCAAACACGAGGTCTATCTCGCCGCGCATACGAAGCGAGCCGTCCGAGGAATAGCGCACGGAAAGCACGCCGCCCGGCACTTTCACGGCGATGTCCGTATCTGTCGCGCAGAGGCCGTTTTCCACCGCTGCCGCCACGGCTGCGCACGCACCGGTGCCGCAGGCCCAGGTTTCGCCGCTGCCGCGCTCCCACACGCGCATGCGCAGCGTGGTTTCATCCAGCACGCGCACAAACTCCGCGTTCACGCGCTCCGGGAAAATGGGCGCATGCTCGAGCAGCGGCCCTTCCGAGGCCACATCCAGCGTATCCACATCTTCCACAAAAGCCACGGCATGCGGATTGCCGACATTTACGCACGTGATGCGGTATCCCCGGCCTACATCCACCGCGTAATCCAGCACGCGGGGCACGGGCAGTTCCACGGGCACCGCTACGGATTCAAACCGCGCCCGGCCCATTGCTACCTCTGCCGCCCGCACAATGCCGTTGCGCTTGTATAGCCGCACCGCGCGCACGCCGCCCGCAGTTTCCACCGAAACCGAAAGGCGTTCCGGCGGGATGATGCCCCGGTCGTAGGCATACTTGGCAAGGCAGCCGATGGCGTTGCCGCCCATTGTGGCTGCTGTGCCATCCAGGTTATATACGACCATGCGGAAATCCGCCCTGTCCGAAGGGTAAAGCAGGCACACGCCTTCCGCGCCGATGCCGAAGTGGCGTTCGCTCAGGCGCACGGCAAGGCCGGCGGGGTTGTCGATACGCTGCCGGCGGCAGTCGAAGCAAAGGTAATCGTTCCCGCTTGCCTACATTTTGGAAAAACGGAGCCGTTCGCGGTGCCTGCGGCGGTGGTTTAAATCCACAAGCTCCGTGTTGAGCTGGCTGTAACGGCTTTCCATGCTGTCCGCAAGGGCGTTCGCGGTATCGATGGAGGTGAGGCATGGGATGCTTTTTTCCACTGCCTTGCGGCGGATGCGCACGCTGTCCCGCGTGGGGATGCGGCCCTTGGAGGAGGTGGAAACCACATAGGCGATCTTTCCTTCGTCCATCAGCCGGAGGATGGCATCATCCCCGGCGGAAAGTTTTTGCACTTCCGTAACCGGAAGGCCTGCGCTGCGGAGCGCCCGCGCGTTGCCGGGCGTTGCATACAGCGTGCAGCCAAGGTGCAAAAACCGCTTTGCGGTGTCGTAAATTTCCCTGCGGTCCGTGCGTTTGACGCTGAACAGCACACCGCCGCGGCGATCCATTTGGTATCCTGCCGCCACAAGGCCCTTGTAGAGCGCCTCGGAGAGCGTGCCTGCAACGCCGAGCACCTCGCCGGTGGATTTCATCTCCGGCCCAAGGAGCGTATCCACATCCGCAAGCTTTTCAAAGGAAAACACCGGCACCTTCACCGCCACATAGGGCGGGATGGGGTAAAGCCCCGTGCCGAATCCCATCGCAGGCAGCGTTTCGCCAAGCATTGCGCGCGTTGCAAGCTCCACCATCGGCACGCCGGTGACCTTGCTGATATACGGGATCGTGCGCGAGGATCGGGGATTAACTTCAATGACATACAGCTCCCCGCCATAGATCAGGTATTGGATGTTCACAAGCCCCTGCACCTTGAGCGAGAGCGCAAGGCGCGTGGAGCAATCCACAATGCGTTCCAGCATCTCATCATCCACATTCCAGGCCGGATATACGGCGATGGAATCGCCTGAATGGATGCCCGCCCGCTCAATGTGCTCCATCACGCCCGGGATGAGGACATGTGTGCCGTCGGAAATCGCATCCACTTCAAGCTCCGTGCCCATCAGGTACTGGTCGATGAGGATCGGGTTTTTAATGCCTTGGGCGAGGATGATTGTCATATATTCGCGCACATCTTCCGGCTGGAAGGCGATGATCATGTTCTGCCCGCCAAGCACATAGGACGGGCGCAGCAGCACCGGGTAGCCGAGCTCCGCCGCCGCAGCGAGCGCTTCATCCGTGGTCATGACGGTGCGGCCGAGCGGGCGCTTGATGTCAAGCTCGGTCAAAAGCGCATCGAAGCGCTCCCGGTCCTCCGCCATGTCGATGCTGTCCGCCGGTGTGCCGAGGATGCGCACACCCTGTTCGGAAAGGAAGTTCGTAAGCTTGATGGCCGTCTGCCCGCCGAAGGCCACGACTACGCCGTAAGGCTTTTCCGTGGCGATCACGCCCATCACATCCTCCGGCGTGAGCGGCTCGAAATACAGCCGGTCTGCGGTGTCGAAATCCGTGGAAACGGTTTCCGGGTTGTTGTTGACGATCACGACCTCGTAGCCGCGCTTGCGGAGCGCCCACACGCAGTGGACGGAGGCGTAATCAAACTCGATGCCCTGGCCGATGCGGATCGGGCCGGAGCCGAACACGAGCACGGTCTTGCGCTGGCCGCGCCTGCGGGCGAGGAATTCCGCAGCCTCGTTTTCCTCCGCGTAGGCGGCGTAGAAATACGGCGTTTCCGCGCGGAATTCCGCCGCACAGGTATCGACCATCTTGTAAACCGGCAGGAGCGGGGTTTTGATTTCCTGCCCGGAGATGCTTTGGATGACCTTGTCCGGGTAGCCCATGCGCTTCGCTTCCCGGTACAGCGCATCGGTGAGCGGTTCGGCGGAAAGGCGCGCTTCCAGCCGCACGAGGTTTGTGAGCTTATAAAGGAACCATTCGTCGATCTTCGTGACGGCGTGGATTTCGTCCGCGGAGATGCCGGCCTTGCATGCCGCAAACACGGTGAACAGGCGCCGGTCGTCGCAAACGCGGAGCTTTTCCATGAGTTCAGCGCGGGAAAGGCCCTCTAGCGCCGGGGTATTGAGGCTCATGTGGCCGATTTCCGCACCGCGCACAGCCTTCATGAGCGCTTCTTCAAACGTTGCGCCGATGGCCATCACCTCGCCGGTGGCCTTCATCTGCGTGCCGAGCGTGCGCTTGGCGTAAACGAACTTGTCAAACGGCCATTTGGGGAGCTTGACCACAACGTAATCGAGCGCCGGCTCGAAACAGGCGCAGGTCTTGCCGCCGGTCACAGTGTTCGGGATTTCCGGCAGCGTATAGCCGAGGGCGATCTTGGCCGCGACCTTGGCGATCGGGTAACCCGTGGCCTTGGAGGCGAGCGCGCTCGAACGGCTCACGCGGGGGTTGACCTCAATGACGGCATATTCAAAGCTTTCCGGGTTGAGCGCAAACTGGCAGTTGCAGCCGCCCTCAATGCCGAGCGAATCGATGATCCTGAGCGCGGCGGAGCGCAGCATTTGGTATTCCTTATCCGCGAGGGTGACGGCGGGTGCAATGACGATGGAATCGCCCGTGTGTACGCCCACGGGATCGAAGTTTTCCATGGAGCAGATGGTGATGCAGTTGCCCGCGGAATCCCGCATGACCTCGAATTCGATCTCCTTCCAGCCCGCAATGCATTGCTCCACAAGGATCTGGTGAATTGGCGACATGCGAAGCCCGCGCTCCGCGATTTCCCTGAGCTCGGCCTCGTCCGCCGCGATGCCGCCGCCGCTTCCGCCCAGCGTGAACGCCGGGCGCACGATGAGCGGATAGCCGATCTCCGAAGCGAAGGCGAGCGCGCCTTCAAGGGATTCCGTTACCACAGAGGGGATGACGGGCTGGCCGATTGCCTCCATTGTGTCCTTGAAGCGCTGGCGGTCCTCCGCACGGTCGATGGTGTCCGGCTTCGCGCCGAGAAGCTTTACGCCGTGCTCCTCCAGAAACCCCTCTTTGGCGAGCTGCATGGCGAGCGTAAGCCCCGTCTGCCCGCCGAGCGTGGGCAGGATGCTGTCCGGCTGCTCTTTTTCGATGATGCGCCGCAGCGTGGGCAGCGTGAGCGGCTCGATGTAAACATGGTCCGCCATGTGGCCGTCCGTCATGATGGTGGCGGGGTTGGAATTGACGAGGACGACCTCCACCCCTGCGTCTTTGAGCACTTCGCAGGCCTGCGTGCCGGCATAATCGAACTCCGCGGCCTGGCCGATGACGATGGGCCCCGAGCCGATGACAAGCGTGCGCCGGATGTCCTTATTGAGCGGCATTGACGTTCACCTCCTCCATCAAAGCGATAAATTCATCAAACAAAAATCCAGTATCCAGCGGGCCGCCGCAGGCCTCCGGATGAAACTGCACCGAGAAGCCCGGGAATTCCTCGTAGCGCACGCCCTCGCAGGTGCCGTCGTTGGCGTTGACGTAGGTCAGCTCCGCGCCAAGGCCAAGGCTTTCGCCAACGACGCAGTAGCCATGGTTCTGGCTTGTAATGTAAACCCGGCCGGTGCGCGTGTTCTGCACGGGTTGGTTTGCGCCCCGGTGTCCGTATTTCATCTTGCGCGTGCGCCCGCCATAAGCGATGGCCATCATCTGGTGGCCGAGGCAGATGCCGAACATCGGCACGCCGGAATCGAACAGGCAGCGGATCTGCCGGATGATGGGTGCATTATCCGCAGGGTCGCCCGGGCCGTTGGAAAGCATGATGCCATCCGGATGGAGGGCGAGGATCTCCGCCGCGGGGGTGCGGCCCGGCACGGTGACGACTTCGCAGCCGCGCTTGACGAGCTCCCGGCGGATATTCGCTTTTGCGCCGTAATCGCACAGCACCACGCGGCGTCCCTGCCCTTCCGAAAAGCTCTGCCTGCACGTAACGGATTCCACCGCTTCCCGCACGCGGTAATTGCGCAGGGCGCGCTTGTGCGCATCCGAAAGAACCGGCTCGGCGGAAAGCACCGCGTTCATCACGCCGCGTTCCCGTACGATGCGCGTAAGCTGCCGGGTGTCCACGCCCGCAAGGCAGGGCACGCCTTCCGCGCGGAGCCATTCCGAAAGCGCGCCAGCAGCGCGAAAATTGGAAGGATCGGCGCAGAGGTCGCGCACAATGTACGCGCGCACATGCGAGTGCGCGCTTTCAAAATCGCCGGGGATCACGCCATAGTTGCCGATAAGCGGGAAGGTTTGCATTACGATCTGCCCATAGTAACTCGGGTCTGTAAGCGTTTCAAGGTAGCCCGTCATGCCGGTGGTGAACACCAGTTCGCCCACAGTGTCCGCCTCTGCGCCGCAGTGCACGCCGGGAAATGCCTGCCCATTTTCCAGGATCAAATACCCTTTTTGCATCGAAGCCTCCTGTATATTAAATCATTACAAACGCACAATCTGGCTAATTATACAATTAGTCCGTATAAAAATAAAGAGGGAAAACAAAAAAAGTTCGCGCAAAATTGAGTGCGGCAGGACAGGTTGTTCTGATTTGCCAATATATGAATAAATTATGAACGGATAGAAAGAAAGTGCTTCCAAAGCGTGTAGGTTCGTGTTATACTAAATTATATATTCTTTGAGACAGATGCCAGCGGCATTTTTGGCGCGCCCGGGCGGACGGAAAACCGGAGTGCGTTTTTGAAAAGCGTGTTACGTCCGGAGAAAAGCCCTTTTGCAAACAAGGCGGAAACACAATAGAATCCTTCGTTTTACAGGCACATATAACGAAAAAACAATAACGGTTTAAATCTAACACATTGTATATTATTCAAGGAAAGACTTGAAAAAAATGTGGATTTATACACGGGCAGAGCAGCCCGGCTTTTTGTCCGCCGGAAAAGCGGGAGAACCCGCTTGGGGATCTCCCGTGCTGCACTAAAACAGGGAGCGGAAGAACATCGTGACGCCCAGCACGATGAGCGGGATGCCCACGATTGCACCGATGATGGTGCAGCTAAGCGCCACGCCGGCTGCGGCCAGAATAAGCCCCAGGATCATCGAAAACAGTTTGCCGATTCCAAGGAAAATCACGCCGACAAGGCTCCACACCATGCGGAACGGCCATGTTAAAACGCGCAGCATCGCAAGTACCTCCTTCGCTGAAAAGAACTCGTTTTATTCGTACCATTGGCTGACAGGGATTTCCCTGCATGGATACATCATAGCACAGGGAAGGCGCTCGCGTGCGGATTTTAATGAAATTCTAATGAAACATTAACCACGGCGGCAGGGCGTTCAACGATCCTTGCAGCATACAGGTGAGGCGCAGAGCGCTGCCCGGGAGCGAATGCGGGAGACAACCCCTGTGAAAACGCGAAAAAGTGGCCGTGAGCCACTTTTTCGACAGTCTGAGGCGCGCCCCAAACGTTTGCTTCAAGGTGTCAAGCGCCGTTACGGCATCACAACGGGAATGAATTCCAGCATTGCCGCAACAAACCTGTCCGGCTTTTCTTCGTGCATCAGGTGGCCTGCGTTGCGCACGACCGCAAACCCTGCGTTGCGCAGCGCCGCATGGTACAACTCACAGCTTTCTGCGCTGTGCCACTTATCCTCCGCTCCCATAAGGATGAGCGTGTCGGCGGTGAGCGTGCGCAGGTTTGCGATGATCTCCTCATCTTCAAAGTATTGCAGCGAAAGGCGAACTGCCCTGCGGCCTTCCGGGTCGGAAGCCGGGCGGTAATATTCCTGCACCACATCCGGCGTGATGTTGGTAAGGTCAAACACGGCGTCATGCAGCAGCTTTTCCACCGTGCGGAGGCCGTACAGGCGGCTTGCGAGGAAGCCCAGCATGGGGCTGTCGATCATGCGGATGGAAAGCGGCATCTCCGGCGTAACGCCGCCGGGCGATACGAGCACCAGCCTGCCCACGCGCGAAGGGTTTTGCATGGCGAACTTGAGCGCATAGGCGCTGCCCATGGAAAAAGCGGCAAAATGTGCGGATTCAATGCCGAGCGCATCCATAAACAGGCGAAGCGCTTCTGCGTGCTCTTCGATGGTATAGCCAAACGTCAACGGCCGGTCGGAATAGCCATGCCCCAAAAGGTCCGGCGCAATAACGCGATAATGCTCGCTCAGGCGGTTGAACACACGGCGCCAGGTGTAGAACGACTGGCCAACGGTGTGCACAAGAATCAGCGGTTCCCCCGTCCCCGCTTCAATGTAGTGGATGCGCGCACGTTCATGCTGCGCTTCCGCCACAGGCTCCGTGGCGGGTTCCGCCGCCTCCAAAACATCGCTGCCGGGCGTGTCCTCGCCGGGCGCATCGCCGCCGGGCGCATCCGCCGCCTCAGATTCGGGTGCGCCCGCGTTTTCCGCATCCGCGGGTTCTGCAGCCTCCGGCACAGGCGCGGGCGCGGCTTTTTTGGCGCGCGGGCGGCGCACCTCCAGCTCGCCGGGCAGCTCAATTTCGATATACTCGCCCGTATGCTCGGAATTGATGAATTTCTTGACTTCAAGCGATAAACTCACGAAAGTCCTCCTAAGGTTCCAACCGGATACATATTCAGTTTATTCTACTATTTTTCCCATTCGTTTGCAAGCAATTTGGGGGAGTGTGACGCGGATTCATGGTTTATTTACAGTTTTGTGGGGCGGTTCGCGGGCGCTTGGTCATGAAACGTTTACTGTTCATTTGGAAGGGGATATGATAAAATATGGTTTAAGCGCTTCGCGGCGTGGGAAAGCGCGGTTTTTACGCGCCCCAAAGCGACAAGAGGAAAAGGATGAAGAAATGAAATTACGCGTAAAAAAGCTTTTGTTCATATTGATTTTGGCCGTGGCGCTCATCGTGGCGCTCGTGATTTACTGCACGGGCGGCACAGGCGGCGGCAGCAATTCGCACACCGTTCAAAGCACGCTTGCCCTGAGCGAGGTCATGACGAGCAACAAGGGCTCCGTGCCGGATGAAAACGGTAACTACCCGGATTGGGTGGAGCTGAAGAACACCGGCAGCACCACCCTTGATGTGGGCGGCTTTGGCCTTACGGATGACCTTACTGCGGGAGTAAAGTATGTGTTCCCGAGCGGCACCAAGGTTGAAGCGGGCGGTTACATCGTGGTCTGGTGCAGCGGGGAGAGCACGGGCGGCCTCGTCGCTCCGTTCAGGCTGTCCGCTTCCGACAGCCTGGTGCTTCTCGATGTAACGGGCAACACGCTGGACACGCTTGTCCTGCGCGCGGTCGCCTCCGGCAACACGCTTGCAAAGGATGCTTCCGGCGCCTGGACTGAAATGAAACCGTCTCCGGGATATGACAACACCGAAGCGGGCGCGGCCGCGTTCGAGGCCTCCCTTCAGGGCGATGAGGATCTTGGCGTCACCATCAATGAATTCATGGCCGCGAACGCCACCACGCTCGCGGATGCATACGGCGTGTATTCGGACTGGATTGAGCTTTACAACAGCAACGATGCCGAGGTTGACCTTTCCGGCTGCGGCCTTTCGGATACGCTTTCGCAGCCGAAAAAATACACGTTCCCGGAAGGCACGGTCATCCCGGCAAAGGGGTATCTTGTCATCTTCTGCTCCGGAAACGAGGGCTTCACGGAATCGGGCGAGCTGCACGCGCCGTTCGGCCTCAGGGCCTATCAGGAGGACGTGGTGCTTTCCGGCAAGCGCGGCACCATTTTGGACAGCTTCTCCTATTCCGCGCAGGAAACGGACTGTTCCATGGCGCGCATGCCGGACGGCACGGGGGAATTCGCGCAAACCTCCCACCCCACACCCGGCTATGCCAACGATGACGCGGGATATCAGGCCTTCGCAGCAAGCGTGGCCCGCCTGAAAAGCGATGTTTACATCTCCGAGGCGCTCGGCAAGAACATCAGCGCCAAGGCCGCGCCGGACGGAGAATATTACGACTGCATAGAGCTGAGCAACCGGGGGACGGAAACCGTCTCCCTTTCTGGCTGCGCGCTTTCCGACAATCCCAAGAACCCGGCAAAGTGGGTTTTCCCGGAAGGCACGGAGCTTGCGCCCGGGGAGTATCTTGTGGTGTATGCCTCCGGCGGAAATAAGAAGGATGCCAGGAACGACCTGCACACGAACTTCAACTTAAGCGCCGCGGGCGCTTCCATTTATTTGTTCGGTGCGGACGGGCTTTTGATGGACAAATTGCAAACCGGCGCTTTTTTGAACGACATGAGCTATGGCCTGGATGCGGACGGGAGGTATGCCTGCTTTGAAACGGCGACGCTTGGCGCGGCGAATGGCGCCGGGCGGAAGGGCGTGACGGGCATGGTGCAGTTTTTGACCACGCCGGGCATTTACGACGGCGAGATAGAGATCGCGCTTTCCGCACCTCAGGGCGAAACCATCCACTACACGCTCGATTGTACGACCCCCACGCCAAACTCCCCGGTATATGACGGCCCCATCAAGGTTGCGAAGAATACCGTAGTGCGCGCGGTTTCTATGCGCGAAGGATATGTGACCAACTACACCGTATCCGGCACGTTCCTTTTTAAAAGCGACGATGTAAACCACAGCCTGCCCGTTGTGACGCTTGTGACGGACCCGGACAACCTCTGGAGCAACGAGAAGGGCATATACGCGTTCGGCGAAAATTACGACCCAACGCTTGCCTATGGCGATGCGATTACTACGGCAAACTTCTGGAAATCCAAAACCGCGCCCGATGAATGGGAGCGGCCGGGCTGCCTCGGCGTGTTTGACGAAAGCGGGCGCGAGGTTTTTTCCCAAAACATCGGCATGCGCATTGCGGGCAGCTTTGGGCGCGGGCGCGCGCAGAAGGGCTTCAACCTCATTGCGCGGGACGCTTATGGCGACAACCGCATGGCATACCCTTTTTTTGAGGATTTGGACTACACGGAATATAAATCGATCGTCCTGCGCGCGGGGGCGCAGGATCAGAACAGCGGCAAGTTCCGCGATGAGCTGGCGGCGGGCCTGCTCGTGGGCAGCGACGTAAACTTTCTCTATCAGGCATATAAGCCCTATGTGCTTTACCTCAACGGCGAATACTGGGGCGTGTATTTCATGAAGGAAAAACGCAACCGCTTCTTCGTTGCGCAGCACGAAGGCACGGACGACACCGTGAACATGGACATCATCCGTTCGGCGGGCAAAGGTTCTGTTTACTATGGCTCCAACGCGGAGTGGCAGGAGTTTATGACATGGCTCAACGGCACGGGAAACGACCTTTCTTCCGCCTCGAATTATGCCTACGCAGAGGAGCGCGTGGATCTCGACAGCTTCATGGATTACATGATCTGCGAGATCTACTCCGCCAATTCCGATGTTTGGAACATCCAGTATTACAAGATCAAGGGCGGCAAGTGGAAATGGATTTACTATGATTTTTGCTGGAGCTTCGGCGCAAGCGAGAACCGCACCAATCATCAAACCCTTTCCATCCGCAGGCTGTCCAGCAAGCCCTGCTCCGACCTGTTCAACGCACTTTTGAAGAACAGCGACTGGCGCGACCGCTTCTGCCGCCGCTTCGCGGAGCTGCTCAACACGATTTATGCCCCGGAGACCGTGCTTGCAAAAATCGATGAACTATACGCCCAGGTGGAGCCGGAAGTGGCGCGCGAACGGGAAAAGTTCAACGGCGAAACATGGCTTGGCGTCAAGCAGCACAACGAAGTGCGCGGCACCTATGAAGGCTTCATAAAGCAGGTGCAAATCATGCGCGAATTTGCATCCGGCCGCCCGGAGTCGCTCAAACAGCAGATTCAAAAGGAATTCGGCCTTTCCGATTCGTATATGCAGGAGGTGTTCGGATGAGCAAGATCCCACAGTACAGGCACGAGCTGAAATATTACATCAATCAGGGCGCATACACGTTCCTTTCCAAGAAGCTTTCGCTCACCATGGAGCAGGACAAGTATGCCCGAAAAAACGGCGGGGAATATTTGATCCGCAGCCTGTATCTTGACGACATGGACGATTCCGCTTTCCGCGAAAAGCTGGATGGCATCGACAACCGGGACAAGTTCCGCATCCGCATTTACAATATGTCGGATGCGGCGATCAAGCTTGAATGCAAGCACAAGGAGGGCGGCTACATCAAGAAAACCTCCCTTGCGCTTTCCCGGGAGGAATACGAGCGGCTCAGAAAAGGGGATTATACCTTCCTGCTGCACCGGCCGGAGCCGTTTGCGCGGCGCATGTTTGCGGAGTTTGCAACAAAGCCGCTGAGGCCCTGCGTGATTGTGGATTATATGCGTGAGGCGTATACCTTCCCCGTGCAGGATGTGCGCGTGACGTTTGACAAGGATGTGCGCACCGGCTACCGCAGCACGGACCTGTTCAACGCGCACATCCCCACATACCGCGTGATCGACGATTACGACATGGTGCTAGAGGTGAAGTTCAACCAGTACCTGCCCACATACATCCGATCGCTTTTACAGCTTGACGCACATGTGCGCAGCGCGGTCAGCAAGTACTGTTTGTGCAGGAAATTTGAATTGTAAGGCAATTCGGGTCCAATTGATAATTGACAATGCACGATTGTCAATTATACTGAAAAGCAGGCTGCTGCATAAAATGGCAGATTGAATTCAGCGAACCAAAGGCAGCAATGCAGAGCGGGCATTGCCCATTGTAATTTATAAATTGACACGGAGGTTTTCCCATGAACGATTTTACCCTTTCAGACATTTTCTCCATCACGCTCAACCCGCTGCAGGTGATCACGTCGCTCCTCATCGCGCTTCTGGTCGGCCTTTTCATCTTTTTCATTTATAAGAAGACGTTCGGCGGTGTGATGTATTCACGCAACTTCAACCTGAGCCTCATCATGCTTACGATGGTCACCTCGCTCATGCTCATGCTCATCAGCAACAGCCTTGCGGTTTCCATGGGCATGGTCGGCGCGCTTTCCATCATCCGCTTCCGCACGGCAGTGAAGGACCCGATCGACACCGTGTTCATGTTCTGGGCCGTGGGCGAGGGCATTGCCGTAGGCACGAAGTATTATGACATCGCCGTAATCGCAGCGCTTACCATCGGCGTGATCATGGTGGTGCTGACGGTGTTCAAGGGCAAGGCCAGCATGCCGTACCTACTCATCCTCCATTATCACGAGGGTGCGGGCCAGCAGGTGCGCCAAATGGTGAAACAGCTGCCGAACGCGCGCATGAAATCCAAGACGGCACAGCGTGACGGCATCGAGCTTACGATGGAACTGCGCCTCCGGGAAAACGAGACGGGCTTTGTGGAAAAGTTCCTGCGTGTGGACGGCGTGTATGATGCAACGCTCATCTCCCATCAGGGGGATATCATATCTTAAAACAGCAAAAAAGCACCCCGCTGCAGGCGGGAACGGGCATCTGTCAATCACGTAAGGAGGGTTTCCCTGCGCCATGCACCTTGTAAAGCGCTTCGTTTCTTACTATAAGCCGCACCGGAAGCTGTTTGCCATCGACATGGCCTGCGCGTTCATCGTTGCGGTGTGCGACCTGTTTTACCCGATCATCGCGGGAAACATCATCGACGATTATGTGCCAAACCAGGATCTCAGGCTGCTTCTGATCTGGTCCGGCGTGCTGCTCGGCATTTACCTTGTAAAGGCTGTGCTCAACTACGTCATCCAGTATTGGGGGCACATTGTGGGCGTGCGCATTCAGGGCGACATGCGGCGGGACATGTTCCGCCATATGCAGAAGCTGCCCTTTGCCTTCTTCGATGAAAACAAAACCGGCACGCTCCTTTCCCGCATGGTCAACGATCTGCAGGATGTTTCCGAGCTTGCGCACCACGGGCCGGAGGATCTGTTCCTTTCGCTCATCATGCTGGTGGGCTCCTTCATCATCCTCGCGGGCACGGACCTGCTGCTGACGGTTATCATCTTCGCGTTTTTGCCGGTGATGGTGTTCGTTGCATCCAAACTGCGCAAGGGGATGCAGGAAGCCTTCCGCGCCACGCGCGTGGAGGTGGGAGAAGTAAACGCCAACGTGGAAACGGCCATTGCCGGCATGCGCGTTTCGCGCTCTTACACCGCCGCATCCCACGAAAACAGGAAGTTTGATACCGCGAATGAGCGATTCAAGCTGGCGCGCGGCCGTGCTTACCGGGAAATGGGCAAGTTCCATTCCAGCATGACGCTCTTCAACGACCTGCTGTACCTGATCGTGCTTGTTGCAGGCGGCCTGTTCTTCTTTTATGGGCGCATCAGCATCGGCGATTTTACCAAGTATATCCTGTTTATCACCATGTTTTTAAAGCCCATCAACCGGCTGGTGAACATATTTGAACAGCTTCAAAACGGCATGACGGGCTTCCAGCGCTTTGTGGAGATCATGGATCAGAAGGACGAAACGGATACCGGCACCATCGAGGCGGATGCGCTTCGCGGCAGCATCGTGTTTGATCACGTCAGTTTCCGCTATGAAAACAGCGATGCCAGAGATGTGGAAAGCAAGGTCATCCATGACCTTTCCATGCGCATCGAGCCGGGGAAAACGGTTGCGCTCGTCGGCCCTTCGGGCGGAGGAAAGACGACCATCTGCAACCTGATCCCGCGCTTTTATGAAGCGGATGAAGGCACGATTTCCATTGACGGTGTGGATATACGCGACCTGACGCGCGAATCGCTCCGCCGCAACATTGGCATCGTTGCACAGGACGTGTTTCTCTTCAACGGCAGCATCCGGGAGAACATCGCTTACGGTAACCTGGACGCAACGGATGAGGAGATCGTTGAGGCCGCCAAGAAGGCGCATATCCACGATTATATCATGACGCTTGATCACGGCTATGACACCGGCGTCGGCGAACGCGGCGTGAAGCTTTCCGGCGGGCAGAAGCAGCGCATCTCCATCGCGCGCGTGTTTCTGAAGAACCCCTCCATCCTGATTCTGGATGAAGCGACAAGCGCCCTTGACAATGCCACGGAGATGCTCATCCAGCAGGCGCTGAACGACCTTTCGCATGGCCGCACCTGCATCGTGGTGGCGCACCGGCTTTCCACCATCAAGAATGCGGATGAGATCATCGTCCTCACCAAGGATGGCATCACGGAGCGCGGCACGCACGAGGAGCTGATCGCCGCAGGCGGCATGTATGCAAAGCTTTACCAGTACCAGTTCCGGGAATAAGGACGCAATCCTTCGGGCGGCAATATGCCGCTCTTTTTTGACGGCCGGAAATGGGTCTTATCTCCGCAGGGATACGGCAATCCCCCGCAAAGGTCGTGCTGCGTTGCCGCGGGAGCGGCTTCCTTACCGGTTTCAGCCGGAAATTCGGGCCGGGAGACGGCCCGAACGACCTGCCTGCGGGCAGGCCATTGGGCTTTCGCCTCGCTGTATCCCGCACTGCTCTCGCTCGGCTCCGCCCCCCTTCCCTGCGCTGATTCGCTGGCGGAATTCAGGAAGCTGCCCTGCAAAGCAGCATGCCCGCGCCCACACCTGCATATGATTCGATATGATGAATTGGCTTTGGGGAATCATGCTCGTTATAGGGCTCATAGCATGCGTGGCAAGCGGAAACGCCGAAGGCGCGATGGATGCAATGCTCGCAGGCGCAGGAGAGGCGGTGACGCTTTCTCTTTCGCTTGCGGGCGCTTACATGCTTTGGATGGGCTTAATGAATGTGGCGAAGGAAGCCGGGTTGATCGACGCGCTTGCACGTGCCGTGCGAAAGCCGCTTGCGCTCCTGTTCCCGCGTTCGCCCGGTGCGGTTGCGCCCGTTACGCTGAACCTTGCCGCGAACTTTTTCGGCATGGGCAGCGCCGCTACGCCCTTCGGTCTCGCCGCCATGAAAGAACTGCGCGCCGCTGCCGACCGGGACGGCGTGCCGGAAGGCACGGCTTCCGATGATATGTGCATGTTCCTTTCGCTTAACTCCTCCGCCGTGGAACTTTTGCCCACAAGCGTGCTTGCGCTGCGCGCTGCCGCGGGTTCGCTGGATGTTTACTGCGTGGTGCTGCCGACGTTCATCGCGTCGCTCCTTGCGTTTGCTTCTGCGGTGGCCCTGTGCAAACTGCTCTGCCGCCGCGCCCCGCAGCGCGGCCGCACCCGGCGGAAAGCTGGAGGGCGCGCATGAGCTATGTGATGCCTGCGCTGATCCTGCTGCTGCTGGGCTATGCGCTCTGCAAGCGCGTGAACGTCTACGATGCCTTTACCCGCGGCGCACAGGAGGCGCTGCCGCTTCTCGTGCAAGTGCTTCCGTTTATGGCGGCTATGCTGATTGCGATGAATCTGTTCCGTTCCTCCGGTGCGCTCTCCGTGCTCATTTCCTGGATTGAGCCGCTTCTCCACCGCCTTGGCCTTCCCGCAGAACTCGTTCCGCTTTTGGTGCTCAGGCCGTTTTCCGGCAGTGCGGCGCTTGCGCTTTTGCAGGATGTGTTTGACAATCATGGCGTTGACAGTTTTCTTGGCCTTGCTGCAAGCCTGATGCTCGGTTCCACAGAAACCATTTTTTATACCGTGGCGCTTTATTTTGGCTCCGTCGGCGTCCGTAAAACCCGCGCAACCGTCGCAGTGGCCCTGCTTTCCGGCATCGTAGGCGCAGCGGCAGCCATCCTTTTTGCGCAGGCGATGCAGTGACGGAAGCAGCGGTTTCGCCCTTTTTTTGCGCACCTTCGATTGCAAATGCAGGGCAAATTTGCTACAATAAAATATCGGTGGGTTTTTGCCAACCGAGGGAGGAATCATATGCGAATCGATGTAGTTCCCGTATATGGGAAAATGATAAGCAGCCATATTTCAGGCAGCACGGTCATTGTTGTGGACGTGCTCCGTTCCACAAGCTGCATCACCATGGCGGTGAAGAACGGCGCGGAACGCGTAATCCCTGCGGTCGATCCCGGCGAAGCGGCATCCATTGCGGGCCGCCTCGGCATCCGGGACTGCGTGCTTGCCGGGGAACGCGGCGGCATTAAGCTGCCGGATTTCAACTTGGGCAATTCCCCCGCGGAATATTCCGCGGAAAATGTGCAGGGCAAAACGGTGGTGATCAGCACTTCCAACGGCACGGCCGCCATCCACGGCTCTTCTGCGGCGAAGGATGTGCTTATCGGCGCAATGATTAACCGCACGGCAGTCGCCAAACGCGCGCTTGCGCTCGGCGACGATATCCTGATCGTTTGCGCCGGCACGGACGGAGCGATTTCCGCCGATGACCTGATTGCCGCAGGCGCAATCGCAGATGCGGTATGCCGTCATGCGGCCGGCCCCGTTGAAGCCACAGACATTACAAAGGTGTGCTGCATGCTGTATGCCGACTGGCAGGAGGGCCGGGCGGATCTTTCCGCAACGTTCCACTATGCCCGTTTGGTGCGCCTTGGATTCACGGATGACGTCCGCTTCTGCTTTACGCCGGATGTGACGGATGTTGTGCCCGTTTATGAAAACGGCATTATCCGCTGAACCGTGGTGCGGCAGCGCGCACATTGCTGTGTTCCAAACCATCGGCCGCATCTTTCGGGAGCGGCCGATTTTGTTGTTTGTTTACAAACTGTCTCTTTACAAAAATGGGAACCTGCTGTACTGTTTCTAAGTACAATACTCAAATGGGTCTGGCGGCATCCCGCTGTGCCATAAAAGAACGGAGGTACGTTATGAAAAAGATATTCGCGCTGTCGGCGGCGCTGCTGCTTTGCGCAGCGCTTGCGGCCGGATGCGCAGTGGGCAGCAACGGAGGCCTTGCGCCTTTCGAAAGCCCGGTTCAAATTCCGAATCCGGTAACGGAGGTGGAAAGCGCGGAAGCGTTTGCGGATCTTGGCGTTTCCATTGATGCGCCGCAAAATGCCGGGGATGTTTCCTATTCCATCATCGGCGGTACAGTCGCTCAGGTGGATTTCACGCTGGATGGTCATGCGTATACCTACCGTGCCGCAAAGGGCGAGGAGGATATTTCCGGCGTATACGAAACGTTTGCGGAGGAAGCGCTCAGCGTCAACTGGGAATTTGAGGCCAAGGGCGTTTCTGCCGACATTAAAACGGCGGAAGGAGGCGGCCGCCTCGCTACATGGTATGAAGCGGGCGCAACCTATTCCCTTTGGACGGCGGATGGCGTGAGCGATGACGCAATGTCCTCGCTTGTGCTGAAACTCGTGGTGCAGCAGGGGCTTGCGGATGCAGAGCGCGAACCGTTCAAGCCCATCGATTTCCTTGCGGACGGAAAATGTGAGGCAGACCTTGACGGGGACGGCGTTTCCGAAACGGTCACGCTCGTTACCACCACGGATGAATACGATTGGATGCGCAATACCATCACCGTTACTGCGGCGGATGGAACCGTGCATGAGCTTCACGTTGGCGAAGAGGAGTGGCTTACAGAGATCCAGATTGTAACCGCCCTGCAGGTGATCGATCTCGACCCAAACGATGGGATTTTGGAGATTGTGCTTTCCGGCGATTATTGCTCCGCCGATTACGCAACGCTCATCTGCCGTTTTGACGGAACGCAGCTCGTGCTTTCGCGCTATGAGGAGCCGCGCGACGGCGGAAACTACAGCGGGCTGCGCGGCGCGTTCCAGGGTGTGGATGAAGATGGCGTTGTCACCGTGGCGGATCACATCGATGTGCTCGGCACATGGTGGGGCGCGCGGTGCTACACGCTTACAGGCGATGGGGCGTTCACGTTCATTCCCGTTCAGGGTGAGCTTTGGCAGCGCACGATTGATAATCTGGACGATCCGGAAAACTGGACGGGCGAGTATGGCCCTGCTCTTGAGACAAAGGCGGAGCTTCCCGTAACGTTGGATGGAAGCGGTGAAACCACGCTGCCCGTTGGCACAAAGCTCATCATTACCGCAAGCGATGAAACCTCTACCGCACGCTTTGCGCTGCAGGATGGCCGCACCGGTTCCATTGCGTTCACACGCAATGCAGACGAATGGGTTGCGCGCATCAACGGCGTGGAGGAATCGGAGTATTTTGTAACTGTACCCTATGCGGGCTAAGAGGAATAACGCGCACAAAGGAGCGGCCTTTTGGCCGCTCCTTTGTGGCTGTCGATCAAGTGGCGCTGCCACTTGATCGAGGGTTTCACATCGCGCTTGCGCCGGTGGCGCGGCCAGCGCTCTGTGCAAAGAAAGCCTTGCGCGGCAAGGCTTTTCGCTCGCACCGCACCTGTCGCTGCTCGCGATTGCAAGTCAAGGGCTGCGGCCCTTGACAATCCCGGAGAGACTTTTTCGACAGGCTGAAAGGAGCGGCCAAAGAGAGACACTTCATAAGGTAATGTTCCCTTTCGCCTTTGCAGAATGCCTTTACAGGAAAATGAAAGACCATTATAATTGGGACACAACGAAAAATCGGGTTTAACGGTGAGACTTATGGGAACAGGAATTCTGATATGTGGCTTAAATGGTGCTGGAAAGAGTACATTGGGGAAAGCCCTTGCTGAGAAATTGCATTTTTATTTTATAGATAATGAAGATCTATATTTTCCCAAAACAGACCCCAATTATATGTATGCTTCCCCACGCACGCGTGAAGAGGCTAAAAAGCTGCTTTTTCGCAAGATAAAAGCACATGAGAATTTTGTTTTTGCTTCTGTAAAAGGAGATTATGGAGAAGAGATTTATCCCTTTTTTCAGTATGTTATATTGATTGATGTTCCAAAAGATATTCGGATGGAACGAGTTAAAAAGCGTTCTTTTCAAAAATTTGGCAATAGAATGTTGCCAGGTGGAGATTTACATGAGCAAGAAGAAGGATTTTTTGAATTTGTTAAATCTAGAGCAGAGGATACGGTTAAAGAATGGGTACAGCTATTAAGTTGTCCTATCATAAGAATTGACGGAACAAAACCCATTGAAGAAAATATAGATTTTATCATAAAGGAGATATAAAATCATATTTCAGTTTATATTTGTGTTTCCCTGTGTGGGCGCAGAAAAACACCATCTGAAGGTGATTGCTTCAGATGGTGTTTTTCTATGGATTTTAGGGACAAAATCCGATGCTCGCCATCCCTGTAGACAGGAGTGCGCACCTTCCTTAAAGAGGGTGCCCCAAAGGCCGCTCCTTTCAAATGCGGGCTTGTGATTTTCCCCGCAATCCACTACAATAAGGCCGTGACACCAATCGAGCGGCACAATTTCAACCAGATTTCAAGGAGAATACCGCAATGCTTGACCTGATCCTGAAAAACGGCCTGGTTTGTGACCCGGCAAACAGCATCCAAAGCATCCTGAATGTGGGCATCCGAAACGGCCGTATCGCATGCCTTACGAGCGAATCGTTTCCCGCTGCTGCGGAAATCGACTGCGCTGGGCACATCGTGTCCCCCGGCTTTGTGGATGCGCATTCCCATGAGGACGACCTGCGCGCGGGGCATATCGAGGCCGACATTACGCTGCGGGCACTCCGCCAGGGCGTTACCACACTTGTGGCCGGCAACTGCGGCGATGCGCCGCGCGATCTGCCCGCCTACTGCGCAGCCTATGACGGAAAGCAACCCGTTAACATGGCCCTGCTTGCCGGGCATACGACAATTCGCAGGCTTTGCGGCGCGCGAAACAAGTATGCTCCCGTGGACGAAGCGACCCTTGCCGCCATGTGCGAAACATTGGAACGGCAGCTAACCGAAGGGGCGAAGGGCCTTTCCATGGGCATACGCTATGAGCCCGGCATGACGCTTGGCGAAATGTGCGCCATGGCGGCGGTTGTAAAGCGTTTTGGCGGCGTTCTTGCCGCCCATGTGCGCGGGGATGCGTTTGAAATTTATGACGCGATTGAAGAATTTCTTGAAATTGGCCGTCGCACGGGCGTTCGGCTGCAAATTTCCCACATCGGCAGCATGGCGGCTTACGGCCAGATGGCGGAGGTGCTTTCCTATGTGGATCGCCGCGCCGCAGCAGAAGGCCTTGACGTAAGGATCGACTGCTACCCGTATGATGCGTTCTGCACAAGCATCGGTGCAACGACGTATGACGATGGCTTTTTGGATCGCTACCATGATGTAACGCGCATCGAACTGACCGATGGCGAATACAAAGGCTTCATCCCGAACATGGAGGTGTTTGAGAAGGCGCGCCGGGAGCACCCGGAATACCTGACCATCGCCCATGTGATGAACGGCGCCGAGGTAGATATGGCGCTTACGCATCCGCGCACCATGCTTGGCAGCGACGGCGTTCTGCTTAACGGTGCGGGCCACCCGCGTGCGGCGGGCGCGTTTGCCCGCTTCTTTGCACAATATGTATTTGAACGCAAGCTGCTTTCGCTGAACGAAGGCATTGCAAAGACCACGTGTGAAGCTGCGGCGCGCTTCGGCCTTGACCGCGGCACGCTTGGCATAGGGCGCGCGGCGGATGTAACCGTGTTTGACCCGAAGCGTTTGAAGGACAAAGCCACCTTTGCCGAACCCGCCCTCCCGCCCGAGGGCGTGCGGCTGGTGCTGCTCGGCGGCGTAATCGCGCTGCAGGATGGGGAAGTGCTCCGCACGGATTTGGGAAAAATCCTTTGATGCTTGAGGCACGGGACCCTCCCCGCAGCTTTTATGGCCGCACGAAAGGCGCAAGCGGCACAGGAACCCTCTCAAAAAGCAACGCTCTGGCGGGGGGGCCCTAGGCCGCCCCGCCAGAGCATTACGGCACAGTTTCTCTTATCTTATGATTGGTTGATGGCAGAGTCGCAGAACAAAAAACGATGGATATGAGGAATAAACAAAAAGGCGGATATGATGTGCTTATGGACCATATAACAGTCACGCCCGAAATGGCGGAACACATCACGCGCAACCTTTAAAAAGAGGCCGCTTCCCCAAAAAGGCGCTGCACGGGCACATGCGCTGGGTGCAGGCTTTGCCGCATGTGCTGCTGTGGCGATCCTTTGCATCGCGCTGCTGCCCATACTGCAGGCCCGGACGATCATCCCGGGTCACTCATGGAATGCCTTTGAGATTATTGTTGAACGTAAAAAGGCATCCGTTCGGATGCCTTTTTACTGGTGGAGATAAGGGGACTCGAACCCCTGACTTCTGCATTGCGAACGCAGCGCTCTACCAACTGAGCTATATCCCCAAAATTCAGTTTTGCTTCACAGCATGGAATATGATACATCAATTCCGGCGAAATTGCAAGATGAAAATCTTCTTTTTTTGTTTCCTCTTGCTTTTTTTCGGAAGAGCGGTATAATTAGTTCGGTACAGAACTAATTGAAAGAGGGGAGCATGCTGCTTATGAATGCACTGGCTGAAACGCTGCTTGCCTGGCAGCGCATGGGGAAGCTTTATACGCGCATGGAGCTTGAAGTCTGCGCCCGCCATGGCCTCACCCGGCTGGAAACGGACATCCTTCTGTTTCTTGCAAACAACCCGGCCTACGATACTGCGAAGGACATCGTAGAAGTGCGTATGATCGCAAAATCCCACGTTTCCGCCTCAATAGAAACACTGCTCGCAAAGCGGCTTATCTTCGCTGTGCCGGATGCGCAGGACAGGCGGCGGGTTCATCTCAGCACGCTTCCCGCCGCAGCGCCCATTATTGCAGATGCGCAGGCCATGCAGCGCGCCTTTTTTGAGCGCCTGTTACGCGGCCTGAGTGAAGCGGAATGCGCGGAGCTTCGGCGGATGCTGGGGATTATTTCTGAAAACATTTAAGGAGAACGCAGGAGAACGTACTTTATGCAGAACGACAATACTTTCCTTGGCACCGAACGGATCGGCAAGCTGCTCTTCCGCCTTGCATTGCCTGCCGTGACGGCGCAGCTTGTAAACATGCTTTATAACCTGGTGGACCGCATTTACATCGGCCATATTCCCGAAACGGGTTCCCTTGCCCTTACCGGCATGGGGGTTTGCATGCCGCTGATCATGCTGATTTCCGCATTTGCGGCGCTTGTGAGCATGGGGGCTGCCCCAAGCGCTTCCATCCGCATGGGAGAAGGGGACTATGCCTCTGCGGAACGCATTCTTGGGAACAGCTTTACGCTGCTGCTGCTCGTTGCGGCTGTGCTCACCCCTGTGTTCACCATCTGGCGGGATGAACTGCTGCTCGCATTCGGCGCAACGGGAAACACCATCCAATTCGCAAGCGAATACATGGGCATTTATGCGCTTGGCACCGTTTTCGTGCAGCTTGCGCTGGGCCTCAATGCGTTTATTACCGCACAGGGCTATGCAAAGATCAGCATGTTTACCGTGCTCATCGGCGCGGCGTGCAACATCGTGCTGGATCCCGTATTTATCTTCGGCTTCAACATGGGCGTGCGCGGCGCAGCACTTGCGACCATCCTTTCGCAGGCGGTATCCGCGGCCTGGGTGCTCGCGTTTCTGTTTGGCAAACGCACTACGCTGCGCATCAAGGCGCAGAACATGCGCCTGCATGCAAAGCTGATCCTCCCCTGCGTGGCGCTCGGCCTCGCGCCGTTTATCATGCAATCCACGGAAAGCGTGCTGAATATTTGTTTCAACACCTCCCTGCGCAATTATGGCGGCGACCTTGCCGTCGGCGCAATGACCATCCTTTCGAGCGTCATGCAGTTTGCGATGCTTCCCTTACAAGGCCTGACGCAAGGCGCACAGCCAATCATTAGCTACAATTTCGGCGCGCGGAACCGCAGCCGCGTGAAGCAGGGCTTCTTGCTGCTGCTGAAATGCTGCGTTACATATTCCTTCACGCTTTGGCTTGCTGTGATGCTGGTACCCCAAGCATTTGCAGGCATGTTCACGCCGGACCCCGCGCTCATTGCGTATTCCGTTTGGGCGATGCGCATCTATATGGCGGTTACGCTCATCTTCGGCGTGCAGATCGCCTGCCAGCAGACGTTCATCGCCATCGGCAATGCGAAAACTTCGCTCTTCCTCGCCTGCCTGCGCAAGCTGATCCTGCTCATCCCGCTCATCTACATCCTGCCGCAGTTCTTCAGGGATCAGGCAATGGCCGTTTACCTTGCGGAGCCTGTGGCGGATCTTATCGCAGTGAGCGTGACAGCGATCCTTTTTGCAAAGCAGTTTAAGCGGGCGCTTGCAAAACTGGAGGCATAGCCTGCTGAAAAACCCGGGAATTGAGGGGATGCGCGGCATTCAGAACCGCGTATCCCCTTTTTTGCACTTATCCTGCAAGCTCCATTACAGCATCGAACCGCGCAAGGTTCTTTTCGCTGAACTGATGGGACACCACAAGCAGCGTTCGATCCGGAATGGAAAGGAGCAGCGCTTCGATTCGCCCCGCCGTTTCATCATCCAAATTGGCGAGCGGTTCGTCCAAAATCAGCATCTCCGTGTTGCGCAAGAGGGCACGCGCAAGGCAGATGCGCTTCTTCTCGCCGCCGGAAAAATTTGCGCCGTGATCTTCCACCATGGCATCCAATGCTGCGCGGTTGGCCAGGCTTGCAAGGCCGACCTTCCGCAGCATGTCAACCAAAGCGCTGTCCTCCATCTCGCGATACAGCGTGAGGTTGTTGCGCAGCGTGTCACGAAACAGCGTGGCCTCCTGCCGAACAACGGTGATCCAGCCATATGTGTTCCCACATTGCCCGATGGGAACGCCGTCCACAGTGATGCTGCCGGAACCTGCGTCATAGTAACGCAGCAGCAGGTTCGCAGCGGTCGTTTTTCCACAGCCGCTCGGGCCTTTGAGCAGATACCGCTTTCCTTTTTCGATCACAAGGTTAAAATCCGACAGCACAAGCTTTCCGGGCTGATATGCAAATCCAACATGATTAAACCGGATTTCGCGCTGCATGGGCATGCTGCTTCGCTCCTCTGTGCCCTGCGCATGGACAAACGTGCAGAGCCCGGCGCAGGTTGGCCGCACGGCAACAAGCTGGCGAATGATCCCGGAAAGCGAGATCAACGGATAGGAAAGCTGGTCGACCATGCCGATCGCCACGAAAAAATCCCCTGCCGAAAAATCGCCCGCAAGCACAAGGGCCGTGGAGCAAGCCAGAATGACGAAAAACGACAAGTATGAAATCAGCGTTGTGATAAGCTGCGCCACGGCGCCAAGCTGGGCTTCCCGCAGCAGCTTTTCCGCTGCAGCGTCGTTTGCCGCCCGGAAACGACGCATAATCTGCTGCTCGATCGAAAAGTTTTTGATCACTTCAAAGCCCGAAAGCCAGTCGTTTACACGAGCGAGAGCCTCCCCTGCGGACTGCAGGGCTTCTACCTGCGCCCGTTGCAGCCGCTTTTCGATCAGCTTGGGAAGATATAGCGGCGTTGTCAGCAGAAGAAGCGTCACGAGAGCGATACGCCAATCCAGAAGGAAAAGTGCGGCGCTCACCAGGAGCACCTTGAACAGAACCTCCCACAACATCGGCAGCAGGTCGAAATAACGGGTTTTGACCGCATCTGTTTCATTGGTGTATTTGGCAAGATATTCTCCATGCGGCAGTGACCGGTATGCAATATAGCTCCGCCGCAGGGTCGCCTGCCAGATATCCTCTTTCAGATCTTTGGCGCACCCCACAGAAAACCGGGCGGAAAGCCGCCGATATCCGAAATAGAAGCCGACCTCAAGAAGGATGAAACAGATGAGCAGCAACGTATACCAGACGGTTGCTGGAATATGCCCGGCGGCAGCATGATCCAGCACATCCCCTTTAAAAAACTGAAGCGTAACGGCAAAGACGGTGCTGGCGAGTATACAAAACAAAGCCCCGATGAACGCGGAGCGATTGCGTTTCCAATAGGGTTTCATGAAATTCCTCCTGTTCGCGTCAAACAAGGCGATAGAAGGAGGAAAAGATATTTCCTTCTATCGCGTTAGAAGGAATTCCGGCGCCGCACCATACAGGCTGCCCTCCCGGTAAGATCTGAGTTGATTCAGTATAACATGCCAGCGGGCGCACCGCAAGGAGCGCCCGTTGGTTTAATGCCGTTATTTCAGATGGCCCTTGTATAGCCCGCAAGCCATACCCGCTCATCCGCATCAAGATGCGGGGCGAGCGTTTCATACACCAGCGCGTGGTAAGCGTTAAGCCGCGCCCGGTCGATTTCGCTCAGAAGCGACGGCTCCACCGCGTCCAGGTCGATGGGCACGAGCGTGAGCGGCTCGAAATACAGGAATTGGCCGAACGCATTCTTTTCACCCTTGCGGCAAACGAGCTCGTTCTCAAGGCGGATGCCGTGCTTGCCCGCAATGTATACGCCCGGCTCATCGGTGGTGACCATTCCCTCCTCCAGCACGGCGGAATCCGAGGGGTTCTGCCAGCGGAAGCTGTTCGGCCCTTCGTGCACGTTGAGGAGATACCCCACGCCATGGCCGGTGCCGTGCTTGTAATCAAGCCCCTGTTCCCAGAACGGCGCGCGCGCAAGCACGTCGAGATTCGCGCCGCGCACACCGGAAAGGAAGCGCGCCGCGGCAAGGTTCAGCATGCTGCGGAGCACCGTCGCAAAGTGCAGCTTTTCTTCTTCGGTAAGCGGCCCGAGCGCGAACGTGCGCGTGATGTCCGTGGTGCCTTCATAATACTGCCCGCCGGAATCGACAAGCAGCAGGCCGCGTGGCGCAAGGGGCACATCGCTTTCCGGCGTTGCCGCATAGTGGACGATTGCCCCATGTGGCCCATAGCCGCAGATGGTGTCAAAGCTCAGGCCGAGGTTGCCCTCCTGCGCGCGGCGGAGCGACTCGAGATAGTCCGATGCGCTGATCTCCGTCATGGGGATTTTCCCGATGTTTTCTTTCAGGTACCGCATGAACCGCACCATGGCCACCGCATCCTTGATGTGTGCGCGGCGGAGGTTTTCAAGCTCGGCCGCGTTCTTCACAGCCTTCCTGTACACGGTGGGGTTTTCCGCGTCCACAAGCGATGCGCCCGCATCCACAAGGCGGGCATACAGCGCATAGTTTATGCGGGGTTCGGAAAGCAGCACCTTCGTGCCTGCGCCGTAGTGTGCAACGAAATCATAAACGCCGCCATACGGCAAAATTTCCGTATTGAGGGAGGCAAGGTGCGCACGCACAGCTTCCGGCAGCTTTCCTTCGTCTGCAAAAAGATACGCTTTTTCCGGTTCGATGACCGCATACGCCAAAAGAACCGGGTTATACGCCACATCATCCCCGCGAAGGTTGAACAGCCACGCGATGTCATCGAGCGAGGCAAGCACATGTGCGGTTGCGGCATGCTCCGCCATCACTGCACGCACGGCGGCGAGCTTCTCCCCCGCCTCCTGTCCGGCATATTTTGTGTCCAACACCCAGGCGGGCCGGTCGGAAAGCGGCGGGCGGTCCGCCCAGATCTCCCCCACAAGGTCGCGCCCCGGCGCAAGTGTGACCTTCCTTTGGGCAAGCTCCTTTTTGAAGCTGAGGCCGGTCGCCGCAGGCACGGTGCGCCCGTCCATGCCGAGCACGCCGCCTTGCGGCAGCTTCCCTTTCAGGTATTCAAGGATGGTGGGAACGCCTTCCTCGCCGGATTTTTGCAGTGTGATGGACGTGCCGCAAAGCTGCTGTTCGCCCTGAAGGAAATATCTTCCATCCACCCAAAGCGCGGCTTCGTGCTCCAGCACAACGAGCGTGCCGGCCGAGCCTGTGAAGCCGGACATGTATGCGCGCGCCTTGAAATGCGCGCCCACATATTCAGAAAGGTGGAAATCATCCGTGGGGATATAATACCCCGCATACCCCGCTTCGCGCATCTTTGCGCGCAGGGCCGCAAGGCGTTGCTCAATCGTCTGCATGAATGCTCCTTTCTTATTTTGGTTTTGTCAGGAAAAACTTTCAGTCCGCTTGCGCGGACAGCTCCTTTGCCAAAGAAGCCTTTTGGGTTACCGCTTTCCTTTAAGCCCTCTTTTTGAAAGGGGATGGCAGCGGCGAAGCCGCTGACGGGGTGATTGCCGAATCAGCGCAATCTTTCATTCCCTCGCTTGCGATGCAGGGGCAATCATCGATTGCCCCTGCATGATGAAATGCAATGTTTGTCCTGCCGGCTTTAGCGATGCGGCAGCTCCTGCTTCGCCACAGCGGCGCAGACGAGCTGCACGGCGGCTTCATAATCGCCCATGTCCGCGGTTTCCACGGGGGAGTGGATATAGCGTGTGGGGATGGAGATGCAGCCGGAAAGGATGCCGCCGCGCGTGCGCTGCACCGCGCCGGTGTCCGTGCCGCCCGCACGCAGCACTTCGGGCTGCCAGCGGATGTTCTTCTCGTCCGCCGCTTCCACAAGGAACGCGCGCACCACCGGAGGCACGATGACGGAAGAATCCATCACCTTCACCGTTGCGCCCGCGCCGAGCTTTACGCTCATGCGGCCGCACTTGGGCGTGTCGCCCGTGCCGGTCACATCCAGGCTGATGTTCAGGTCGGGCTCGATGGCATAGGCCGCCGCACCCGCGCCGCGCAGGCCGACTTCCTCCTGCACGGTGAACACCGCGTAAACATCGTGCACGTTCTGCATCGTGCGGAAGGCTTCCACCACCGCCGCGCAGGCGATGCGGTCGTCAAGCGCGCCCGAGGAAACGCGGCTGCCCATTTCAACAAAGTTCGTTACATACACCGCAACATCGCCGATCTGCACCTTTGCCTCGGCCTCTTCGCGCGTCGTTGCGCCGATGTCCACAAACAGCTCCGGCATGGTTGCATCCTTTGCGCCATGCTTTTCGGTTTCAAAATAGGTCACGCCGTGCGTGCCGTTTTCAAACTGAACCTCGCGTGCTAAGGAAACGACGGGGTTCACGCCGCCTACGTTCGACACGCGCAGGAAGCCTTTTTCGTCGATGTCCACAACGATGAGGCCGATCTGATCCATGTGCGCGCTGAGCATAACCTTTTTGCCGGAAGTTCCCTTCTTCACGGCGATCAGGTTGCCGAGCGTGTCGTTGTATACCTCGTCCGCAAACGGCTCCACATAGCTGCGGATTACGTCGCTGACCGTCTGCTCCCGGCCGGAGGGGCCGTATGCCGCCAAAATGCTTTTGAGCATATCCTTATCAAACATATTACAACACCTCATCGAATTTTTTGGTCTTCAGGAAGGAATCCGCGAGCTTGTATGCGTTTTCAAAATCGCGGATGGAAGCGACGCTGCTCGGGGAATGGATGTAACGGCAGGGAACGGAAATACCGCCCGCGATGCAGCCGGAAAGCGCCTTGTGGATTGCGCCCGCGTCCGTACCGCCGCGCGTACCCTGGCGGATCTGGAAGGGAATGCCGGCCTCCTCAGCCGTGCGCTTGAGCGCCTCAAACATCTTCGGCCTGACGATGGTGCCGCCGTCCATAAAGGAGATCGCGGGGCCTGCGCCGACCTTGGTCACATGCTGATGGCCTTCGGCCTCCGGCATGTCGTTGGCAGTCGTGCCTTCAAGGATCAGCGCAACTTCCGGCTTCACGTTGTAAACCGCCGCCTGTGCGCCGCGCAGGCCAAGCTCCTCCTGCACGGTGAACACGGCATAAAAATCGCAATCATAGCTGTTTTTCAGCAGCTCCAGCGCAATTGCACAACCCACGCGGTCGTCGAGCGCCTTCGCTTTCATTTTATCCTCGCCGTAGCGCTCCCATTTCGTTGTGAAGGAAACGTAATCGCCGGGGTTCACATATTTGAGCGCGTCGGCCTTGTCCTTCGCGCCGATGTCAATGAACAGCTCGTTGTGGCCGAGCACATGGGAAAATTCCTCCCTGGATTGCAGATGGATGGCCTTTGAGCCGATCACGCCGGGCACCTCGTCCGGGCCGATGACCACGCGCTTTGATACCACAACGCGCGGGTCGATGCCGCCCGCCTGGTATGCAAGCAGGCCGTTGTCCATGGCGCCCCAAACGATCATGCCGACCTCGTCCATGTGGGCGCAGGCCATCACGCGGCGGCCTTCCCCCTTCTTGTGGGCGTACAGGTTGCCCATGGTGTCAACCCAAACTTCATCGGCATATTCCTTTGCGATATCGCGGATATAGCGGCGCACGCGGCCTTCGTCGCCCGATACGCCGTTGAGGTTGCAGAGTGCCTCTAATCGTCCAAGCATAGCGTTTCCTCCCAATCCGCGCCGATGTTCGCGGCAACGCCCGCGATCACCTTTGCGCAGTTTTTCAGCGTATCAAGCGAGATGCATTCAACGCTCGTGTGCATATAACGAAGCGGCAGGGAAATCAGCCCCGTGGGGATACCGCCGCGCTCCACCTGCAGCGCCCAGGCGTCCGTGCCCGTGTGCGCAATGCAGACGTCCGTTTCCCAGGGAAGGTTTTGCTCCGTGGCGGACGCCTTGATCTTCTCGAACATTTTGGGGTGGATGTTGCCGCCGCGGCAGACCGATACCTTGTCGAATTCAACATAATCCGTGGGCTTTGCGCCGGGCTGCGGGGCATGGCAAACGTCCATTGCAATGGCCATAGCAGGATGGATATTGTAGCCGCCGGCCTTTGCGCCGCCGCCTGCGGATTCCTCCTGCACGGAGGCACAGAACACCACATTGCAGTGGAGCTTGTAGTTTTTAAGGATGTCCATCGCCTCCAGCATGCAGACGATGCAGGCGCGGTCATCGAAGGTTTTGCCCGCGATGAAGTTGTTCTTGAGCTTCATGGGCGGGAACGGGGCAAAGGTGACGTTGTCGCCCACCTGCACAAGCTCACGCACGCGCTCCACCGGGAGCCCGGTGTCGCACACAAGGTCGTCGATCTTGCATGCCTTATCCTTGTCGTCCGCGTTCTGCAAATGCGGCGGGAGCGCTCCCACCACGGCGGGGAGGGTTTCGCGGCCGAACACGCGCACCTCGGAACCGGGCAGCACGCGCGGGTCGACGCCCGCAACCGAGCGCAGGCGCAGCATGCCGTTTTCCTCAATGTCCGTGACCATCATGCCGACCTCGTCCATGTGCGCCATGACGAGCAGCGTCGGGCCGTCCGGGTTGCCGATGCGGCCGTAGGTGTTGCCCATCGCGTCGATCCAGACGTCGTCGGTATGGGCGCGGAAATATCCTTGCACGGCGCGGGACACGGCGGCTTCGTTGCCCGTCACGCCCGGGAGCGTCGTGAGATCGGATATTGCCTTAAAAATATCCATACGCTTTGTTCTCCTTTTTCTGGATTTTCAAGCGGGCCATGCCCGCAAAGAAGTTGGGTTTATTGGGTGGTATCCGCTTGGATTTAGCTGCTGAATATAGTATAACACAGCTTTCGGCGCTCCGCAGGGGGGCGAAAAAATATATAACATAACGCTTGGGTATCACCGGTTGGCAAAAACACATACGGTTGTGAAAGGCGGGCATTGCTGCAGCCGTTCGCCGTAGCGCCACTATGCCCGCCGCCTCAAAACGCAAAGGCGAGGACGGCGTTCTGCCCACCGGGATTGTGCGGGCGCCCTGCACGGGCTTGGCTGGCGGGGCAGTCCGCCCGCCAAAGGGACGCGGGCGGCGCCCTTATGCCTCAGGCTCCGAAATTGTCCTTCATTACCCGCAGCGCATTGCCGTGGGTGATGAGATCCACCTCGCGTGCGGTAAAGGCCTTGCTGAGTCCTTCTTCGATCATCGGCATGCCGGCGCAATCCTTGAACTCCAGCTCGCAGCCGATGCCGTCGAAGTCGGAGCCAAGCGCGACCGTCTCCACGCCTGCTACATCCGCGATGTGGCGCGCATGGCGCACAAGGTCGGCAACGTGGGTATAGTGCGCGTCATCCACAAGGAAGTCCGCGGAGAAATTAAGGCCTGTCACGCCGCCTTTGTCCGCAAGGGCGCGGAGCATGTCGTCCGTCAGGTTGCGGTAAATGCCGCAGAGCGCCTTGGCATTGGAATGCGAGGCCACGAACGGCTTCTTTGAATACTTCACCAAATCCCAGAAGCCCGCATCCGAAAGGTGGGAGGAATCCGCGATGATGCCGAGCTCGTTCATGCGGGCAAGCGCCTCGATGCCGAAGGGCTTGAGCCCTTTCTCCGGTGCGGTTTTGTTCGGGAACCCCAGGCTGTTTTCGTGGTTCCAGGTGATCGTGATCAGCCGCACGCCCTGTTTGTACATTTCGTCCACGCGCTCGAGCCTGCCTTCAAGCGGCACGCCGTCCTCCACGGTGAGCATGGCGGACATCTTCCCCGCCGCACGGTTCTTTTCAATGTCCGCGAAGCTCCGCACGGGCGCGATCAGGTCCGTGTTCTTTGCAAGCTCCGCTTCATAGCACGCAGCCGTCTTTTTAAAATACTCCCAAGGGCCGATTTCCTCTTTTGTGGCCGCATCGTGCGCCGGGGTCGGGATATAGAGCGCAAAGCATTGCAGCAGGCTCCCGCCCTCCCGCATCCGGAGCAGATCCAGGTGGCAATCATTGCTGCGGAGGTTTTTCGCGCCGCAGCTGCGGTAAACCTCGCAGGCGAGGGTATCGCAGTGCAAATCAACAAAGCGCATGTTGCTCATTTGGGTATGTCCTTTCTTTTGTGTTGTCTTATGGATGGAGCGCCGCGCGCACGGCGGCGCGGAAATCGTCCATGTTGCGGCCGTGGAACTGCCACCAGTGTTCCGGGTCCATGTGGCCGGAGGCTGTGCCGCGCGCAAAGCCTTCGCGGTGGCTCACGATTTCGTCCACGGAGATGGTTGGAAATTGGCCGATCAGGAACACGCAAAGCTCCACGGCGTTTTGCCAGATTTGATCGAAGTAGGGTTGTTGTGCCGCAGCATCGTAACCCACGATGTCAAATTCCGTCCAATATGCCATATGCGGCGGTTCGCAGATTTCAATGCCGATGTGGTCGTTGTTGTCGCTGCCGCCTGCATGCCAGCCCCGCATATCCCAGGGCAGGTACTGCATCACGCCCGCATCATCCAAAAAGGCATGAACGCATACCTCGCGGCCGTTCTGCTCGCTTGCAGGCTTGTTCCAAAGATCGAACCAGTCCGCAGCGCGGATGCCGGGTTCCGCCGTGCTGTGGATGGTGATGCCGCGGGGCACGATCGTGCGGCCCGCCTTGTAACAATCGTTTTCGGTCATCAGTTTTGTGACGATCTTTACCATGTGCGTTCCTCCTGATTGATGTTTGAGTGGAAATACTTTGCCGCTTCCGAACACCTTTGCGGCGGTTCGGAGAGGAATTTACTTTTGCGGAGCCTCGTTCTTCCTGGCCTGAAACAGATCCGGCGCAAGCTGTGCAAGCAGGATCGCCGCAAACACGAGCGCGCAGCCGAGCAGCTCCCGCATCGAAAGCGCCTGCCCGAGCAGCACCCAGCCCGCAAGCACCGCGAACACGCTTTCAAGGCTCATCAGCAGCGAGGCCATGGTTGGGCTTGTGTTCTTCTGCGCGATGATCTGCAGCGTATAGCCTACACCGGAGGAAAGCACGCCCGCATACAAAATGGGCAGCCATGCGGAAAGGATATCCGGCAGGCTGGGCTTTTCAAAAAGGAACATGGCCACGGCGCAGAGCAGAGAGCAGGTGAAGAACTGGATGCAGGACATGCGCACGCCGTCCACATATGGGGTGAAGTGGTCGATCACAAGGATATGGATGGAAAAGCAGAACGCACATGCAAGCACGAGCAGATCGCCCTTGCCGATGGAGAATTCCTCCGTAATGCAAAGAAGATACATGCCGACAGCCGCGATGAGCACGCTGATCCACACCGCAAGCGGCACCTTCTTTTTGAGAAAGATGCCGAGGATCGGCACGATGATGATGTAAAGCGCTGTGATGAAGCCCGCTTTGCCCACTGTGGTATAGCCAATGCCGATCTGCTGGAGCGAGCTTGCCACAAACAGGGCCGCACCGCAGCATACGCCGCCCAAAATGAGCTTTTTCTTATCCTGCGGCGGCTTGGGGATGGCAAGGCGCGCATTGCGCCGGTCAAAAAAGAGGATGACGGGCATAAGCGCTATGCCGCCCACAAGCGAGCGCACCGCGTTGAATGTGAAAGAGCCTATTTCATTTCCGGCATGTTGGGCGACGAACGCCACGCCCCAGATGAGGGCGGTCAGTACAAGGAGAAGGTTGCTTTGCAAGCTTTTTTTGTTGTTCATGCATTGAGGATTCCTTTTTAAAAATAGGGCGTTTTACAAGAAAGTACGCCGCTTGTATTGTATCACAAGCGGCGTGTTCCCGCAATTCGGGCAGGGAAAATGAGGCGTTAAGAATCGGCGTTTTCCACAAAGCAGGAATGAAGGATTCTCGGGAACACGGCTGCGCGCACGCGCTTGCGGTAAGCGCGCTCCCCCGCCTCCCGCCCGCCCATAAGCGATTTGTTTTGCAGCGTGTTATCGCTTACGCTGAAGAGCGCAGCCATGCGGTACCCGGCAAGCTCCGCCGCGCGGAAGGCCGCGGCCGTTTCCATCTCCACAGTGTTGCAGCCAAAAGCGAGGATTTCATCGATGCGGGAAAACTGGGCGAAGATCGTATCAATGCTGAAGTTGCGCGCCACATGGAAGCCCACACCCTCCTCCCCTGCGATGCGTTCCGCGGTTCGGATGAGCCGCGCGTTCAGCGCTGCGTCCGGGCATGCCCGCATCCCGAAGGGATCGTTTTGCGCGAGCGTGCCGGGAAGCAGATAGCGGCTTGTGCCGTCGCCACAGACGGAGGATTCCGGCACGACGATGTCGCCAAGGCGCATGGCGGGATCCAGCGCGCCCACAGAGCCGATGAACAGGCATGCTTCGCATGCCGTGAGCCCAAGCGCCAGCACCACATCCGTGCACACGGGCGCGCCGATGTGCGTTTTGATAAACGTGAGCGGCTCGCCCTGCGGGGGCGCCACCTCCCACACCATGGTTTCCGCGTTGGGTACGGGGGAAATGTATTCCGCCTGCCCGAAACAGGCGGGATCGAACATGGAAGGCTCCCACCAGGGGGCGAGAACGACATGCCGGCGGATGCGCTCCACCGGGACGCCGAGCGTTTCTTCCACCGCGCCCGCAGGCTCAGCGCCATAGCGGGCCATGCCGTCGAGCAGGGTTTGGTACAGGGGGTGGTGCTGCTTCATTGGGAGGCCTCCTTTTTTCAGAGCTTTTTGAACAGCCGCGCGCTCCAGAACTCCATGCCGAGTTCGTCGATGTAAAAATGCAGGATGCGTTTATAAGCTTTTGTTGCGGTGCTAAGAAAAATATGCGTTATGCCTTCCGCGCGGAGCGTATCCTCCAGATAAGCCATCAACGCGCGGCCAACGCCCCGGCTGCGGTATCCGGGGCGCACGTAAAGCTCTTCCACTTCAAAATACGGCGTATCGTCCGGAACGACGCTGCGCATGCGCTTGGCAGCTTCGGCTTTGCCGAACAGATAGCCGATGATCTCATCCGCTTCGCCATAAGCGGCAAAGCAGCGGTTTTCGCGCAGGAACGGCACATCGTCCGCAACGAAGCCATAAGTGCTGTTTTCAGCTTCCCATTCCTTTGAAAGCGCCGCGATCATGCGAAGCGCTTCCTCCGAATTGACCGGTTTAATGTTCGGCATGTTGCCCTCCTTTGTTGGCGAATGGAGCATGATGTGCAGGGGCTTGCAGACGGCGCTGCCAAACGGCAGGCGGTTCATGCGGGAACAGGAAGGGCGGCCAGAGGGAGCCCCTACTCCACACGGAGAAGCAGAGACAGCATTTGGTAGGTGTAGTTCTGACACACAAAAGAATGAAAA